>Ga0114968_10000024_pt1 | contig 144566 bp, 139 predicted proteins | sample M_130807_EF_Meta_FD_87020 | JGI IMG/M metagenome (GOLD analysis project Ga0114968, IMG submission 87020) | Freshwater microbial communities from Lake Montjoie, Canada to study carbon cycling - M_130807_EF_MetaG | ecosystem: Environmental > Aquatic > Freshwater > Lake | place: Lake Montjoie... | reverse complement strand
AGGCCCGAAATGCCTTTGGTGACGACCGGATTTTCATAGAAAAATTTATTGAAGAGCCCCGCCATATTGAAATTCAAATTTTAGCTGACTCTTTTGGGAATGTAGTTTATCTGTGGGAGCGTGAGTGTTCAATTCAGCGGCGTCATCAAAAAGTTATTGAGGAAGCTCCTTCACCATTTATTAGTGAAGAAACACGTCAAGCTATGGGAGCACAAGCCGTCGCTCTTGCCAAAGCGGTGGATTATGAATCTGCTGGAACAGTCGAATTCGTTGTAGGTAAAGATGAGTCATTTTATTTTTTAGAAATGAATACGCGTTTACAAGTTGAGCACCCCGTGACTGAAATGATTACTGGGCTTGATTTGGTTGAGCAGATGTTACGCGTTGCTACTGGCCAAGCATTAGCTTTTAAGCAAGGGGACATCCCTCGAAATGGTTGGGCAATGGAATGTCGCATTAATGCCGAGGATCCTTATCGCGGATTTTTACCATCGAGCGGCCGATTATCGCATTATCAACCCAATGCCAAAGAGGGTATTTCTCGAATCGATACAGGCTTTTATGAGGGTAGTGACATATCGATGTTTTATGACTCAATGATTGCAAAAGTCATTACCCATGGCCAAAATCGCCAAGAAGCGATTGCCAGAATGCAGTTTGCGCTAAATGAATTTGTGCTTGCGGGAGTACATTCAACTATTCCTTTTCAGGCGGCCTTAATGCAGCACCCCAGTTTTCAAGCGGGAGATTTTAATACCGGATTCATTGCCGAGCATTTTCCAGATGGCTTTCATGGTTTAAGCCCAAGCCTTGCAGAGCAAGAATTGTTAAGTGCTATAGCCACGACAATCCATTTAGGGTATCTGGCAAGAGCTCTACAAATTTCTGGTCAGTTAGATGGCCATACACGTCAAACTCCTACCAGTTTTGAAGTATTGATGGGACCTAGTGGTCAGCAGTCATCGATATCAACTACTGTAAAGCACTCTGAAAAAGGTCTTTGGGTAGAGGTTGGACGACAGCATTTATGCATTGAGTCTGATTGGCATGTTGGCTCGACCCTTTACCGTGCCCAGATTAATGGCCAGCCTTACAGTTTGCAAGTCGCCCGTCAGGGTGTATTTTATATCCTGCAGATGAATGGTATGAGTTTCCAATCGATGGTCATGACTACGGGCAATGCCAAGCTGCAAAAGTTAATGCCGATGAAAGTTGCGCCAGATTTATCTCAATATTTACTCTCCCCCATGCCAGGGCTTCTAGTGCAAGTAGCTGTTCAGGTTGGCCAAAAGGTCCAAGCCGGTGAGCGTTTGGCGGCGATTGAGGCGATGAAGATGGAAAATATCTTGTTTGCGTCGCAAGTGGGCGTAGTCGCAGAGATCCTTGTTGAGCAAGGGCAGAGTTTGAGTGTTGATCAAGTAATTATGCGTTTTGAATAAGGAAGATGTGATGAATAGGCCATTTCGGGTATTAGGTATACAGCAAGTAGCCATTGGTGGGCTTGATAAAGAGGAGTTAAAAAAGTTCTGGGTAGATATGCTTGGCCTAGAGTTCAAATCGAGTTTTCGATCTGAACGTGAAAATGTTGATGAAGACATTTATACGATTGGTAGTGGCCCCCATCCGGTGGAGTTTGACTTGATGCAGCCGATTGATCCCCAAAAAAAACCAGCAGTTCACTTAACGCCACTTAATCATATTGGCTTATGGATTGATGACTTACCAACCGCCGTTGAGTGGCTCACAGCCCAAGGTGTGCGCTTTACCCCAGGTGGGATTCGGCGGGGCGGAGATGGCCACGACATTATTTTTGTCCACCCTAAATCGAGTCATGAATTTCCCATAGCTGGCTCAGGAGTTTTAGTCGAACTCGTCCAAGCCCCAGAAGAGATGATTTAGTAAGTCTCTAATCATTGTTTGGCCAAAGTATTTTGATCAGGTTTTATCCGAATTTTGTCATGAAGGGGATTCTCTTGGCATAATAGAGACTTGATCAACCCAGTTTTGCTTTTGGAGAAAGTATGTCTAATTTGCCTCATGGAATGGAAATTCATGCCGACGTTAGCTCGGAATTTGCGAGTATTTTAACCACCGAGGCACTAGCTTTTGTGGCAAAACTGCATCATTCCTTTGAGGCCCGCAGACAAGAGTTATTGCAGGTTCGGATTGAGAAAACCAAGCGTTTAGATGCCGGGGAAATGCCTAGCTTCCCCCCAGAGACAAAAGCGATTCGAGAGGGAGATTGGAAAATATCACCAGTTCCGCCAGCTCTTCATTGCCGCCGCGTAGAAATTACTGGCCCAGTAGATGCCAAGATGGTGATTAACGCCTATAACTCTGGCGCAGACTCTTACATGACTGATTTTGAAGATTCGAATAGTCCAAGTTGGAGTAATCAAATTCAAGGGCAAATTAATTTAAAAAGTGCGATTCGTAGGGAGTTACGCTTCGAGCAAAATGGAAAAAGTTATGCTCTGAATGAAAAAATAGCGGTTTTACAGGTTCGCCCTAGAGGTTGGCATCTTGATGAAAAGCATGTTTTGATTGATGGTAAGCGGATTTCTGGTGGTATTTTTGATTTTGCCTTATTCTTTTTCCACAATGCTAAAGAGCAACTTGCACGCGGGGCTGGACCCTATTTTTATCTACCAAAACTAGAGAGCTATCAAGAAGCCCGGTTGTGGAATGATATTTTCATCATGGCTCAAGAGGAGTTGGGTATTCCTCGGGGATCAATTAAAGCTACGGTATTGATTGAGACGGTTTTGGCTGCTTTTGAAATGGATGAAATGCTCTATGAACTACGTGAGCACAGTGCTGGACTCAATGCTGGTCGATGGGACTATATTTTTTCTTGCATTAAAAAATTCAAAGTTGATAAAAACTTTTGTTTAGCTGACCGAGCTAAAGTAACGATGACGGCCCCTTTTATGCGGGCTTACGCTTTACTCCTACTTAAAATTTGTCATCATCGTGGTGCGCCAGCGATTGGTGGAATGAGTGCCTTAATTCCAATTAAAAATGATCCAGAAAAAAATGCCGTTGCCATGGCTGGCATTATTTCTGACAAAAGGCGTGACGCGGAGGATGGTTATGATGGTGGTTGGGTCGCCCATCCCGGACTCGTCGAGCCAGCCATGATTGAGTTTAAAAAGGTTCTGGGAGATAAATTACATCAGTTTGAAAAGCAAAAGCCGGAAGTGCAGGTTGTCGCTGCTGATTTATTAAATTTTGAGCCTGAAAGTCCAATTACGGAATTTGGTCTGCGTATGAATATTAATGTAGGGATTCATTACTTGGGGGCTTGGCTAGCAGGTAATGGTTGTGTTCCGATTCACAATTTAATGGAAGATGCGGCTACTGCTGAAATCAGTCGATCCCAAGTATGGCAGTGGATTCGCTCTCCGAAGGGTGTTTTAGAGGATGGCCGAAAAGTAACTACTCCGATGGTTAAAATCATGGTGCAGGAAGAGCTGCAAAAAGTCAAAGATTCAGGGGCAACAGGTCATTGGGACCGCGCAGCTGAAATTTTTGAACAAATGGCTACGAGTGAGCATTTTGAGGAATTCTTAACTCTTCCTCTTTATGAAGAAATTTGATTAATGCCCCATCTCGACTGTTTTTAAGAGAGGCAAGTCAATGGGGATTTTAGCCATCGAGACATCAAGTCATTGGTGTTCGGTGGCTTTCTTATTTGCTGATCGCCAACTAGTTCGGCATGAGCTTCTATCGAACCAGGCCAGTCAGATGCTTTTGCCTTGGATTCATGAGCTGATGCAAGCAAATAGTCTATCTTGGGATGCGATTGAACGCATAGCTGTATCGATTGGGCCTGGTGCATTTACAGGTATCCGCCTGGGTGTTGGTATTGCCCAAGGAATTGCTTATGCGAGGGCCAAGCCTTTAATCCCAATCACGAGTATGGACGGCATGATGGCTTACCAATATATGACAGGCAATCGACATGTCAGGCAGGATGGTTATATGATTGCTGCAATTGATGCCAGAATGGGGCAATGGTACTGGGGTGTTTACCAGACCTTTAAAGATCGCATGCCTATTCGAGCCGATGCGATTGCCTTATCTGAACCAAGCTTGATCCACGTGCAGTCCACTAAACGGGTTTTGGGACATCAGCTCACTCTAGGAGAAGAGATTGGTAGTCATTTACAAATCATTTCTGGGGAAGTATCTCCCCATGCCTTAGGAATAGCTTCTTTAGCGTTGCAGGCCGATTTAAGTGGTTCTTTTTTAGCAAAAGATTGTCAACCACTGTATATCAGAGATAGAATCGCACAAACGATCCTTGAAAGATCGACTCCAGGCTTGTAGAGGCTTTTCATGCATCAGGTAAATTTCGAATTTCGGGTGATGTGTAAAGAGGACTTGGCCAAGGTATTAATGATTGAGCAGTATTCTCATAGCAATCCTTGGACACAAAAAAACTTTTTGGACTGTCTAGATCATGCCTATTGGAATTACGTCTTGCAAGATGTAGTTTCTAAGCATATTTATGGACACTGTATTTTTATGCCCGGAGTGTCTGAGTTGCATTTGTTGAATATCACCATTGATCACGCGTTTCGTCGGCACGGTATTGCATTGCGGGCTTTACAGGCCATTGAAAAGACGAGTATTGAAAAGGCCATGTTTAAAATTATTTTAGAGGTACGGACAAGTAATTGTGCGGCGATTGGCTTGTATGAGAAACTAGGTTACCAAACAATTGGAATTCGTAAAGATTATTACCCCTATCAATTGACCACTAGAGATAGTACTAACGCAGTTTTGCAAAAAAGTTCGACTCGAGAGGATGCGGTGGTTATGGAAAAAATATTAGTGAGGTAATGAGATGAGGCGTATTGAAATACTTCAGGAAATTGGGATTACTGCATGGATCAGCCGAGATGCCTTGCAACTTGCAAAGTCAACGGCTGATGAGGCGCAGAATATTGCCCCATCGTCGCCAAAAAATCCGCATGAACTGCACAGCAGTGAGCCAAAGACGTCCGATCAGACAATGATAATAGGACCGAAGGATCGACCTCTTTGGACATTAGTCTGGCAGGAAAAGAACTCTAGTCAGGTACTTTTTTCGAAAATCTGCCGAGCAATTGAGAATTTGGGCGTCGGCTTACAAGTATTGCGTATGAGTACAAGTTCTGCAATTAAGGCGCAGGACATAGAGGGCGACTTACTGATTGCTTTTGGCGAGTTGGCGACGCATTATTTTTCTGGTGAGCATGCGCCAGTAGATGAACTCAGGGAGATACTATTTGAAGCGGTAAATAGCCGCTCAGTCGAGATCCCTGTCATTGTGACCCATGACCCTGAGGCCTGTTTAACACAAGCGCATTTCAAAAAAGAGGTGTGGCAGGACATTTTAATGGCGCGAACCACCTATTTAGAAACTCAGTAACGCTTCTGCTTTAGTGGGGGTGTTTTTCTTCGCCAATGAGGTGTAAGGAGTCATACTCCTCTTGATTTCTCTTATGTCGGTATATAACTAAGGCCATCGCAATCATTACAAAAGTGCCAAAAAGAACAATCACGAACTGTACAGAGACATTAAACGATATCAGAAGGGCATAGAATCCCAGCATTATCAGAACCGATAGATTCTCATTAAAGTTTTGTACTGCAATCGAATGACCCGCTGTCAGAAGGACATGGCCACGATGCTGTAAGAGGGCGTTCATTGGCACTACAAAAAACCCGGACATCCAACCAACGGTTGCTAGGAAAACATAAGCAAAAACTAAATAAGCCGGTATTTCGAAAAGCCCAAAATCCACGATGGCACCACCAAAATGGTGTTTTTGAAAACCCGCTAAAGCCACCACAAAGCCACCCATAATGACCCCGAACTTGAGAACATTTAAAGATTTTTGAAGAGGTATTTTCCAGGCCGCCCAAATCGCTCCCCCAGCTACGCCAAAGGCCACAATTGCCTGTAGGATTGCCCCTTCAGACAGATTCATTTGGAGTGCGCTTTCAGCCCATTTGAGAATAATAAATTGCAAGGTGGCGCCAATACCCCAAAAAAGGGTCGTAACGGCCAGTGAGATCTGTCCTAAGCGATCATTCCATAGCGTGGTAAAGCAATGGGCAAAATCCTTAATGAGTTTAATTGGATTTTTAGAAGCTTGATGGTATTTGACTCCGGTTTCAGGTATTTTTAAATTGATGAGGGCGGCAATCAAATAGATTGCCATGATGCAGCTAATTGCTACTTCTGGAGCTGTATCGATATGGGTATCGATGAGTGGAATATCAATTGACAAAAATGATTGAGCAATCGTCGGATTAATTAAAACCCCACCCAGGACTGTCCCTAAAATAATAGAGCCAACAGTTAAGCCTTCTATCCAACCGTTGGCAGCCACTAATCTTTCGGGGGGGAGTAACTCTGTCAAAATGCCATATTTTGCTGGCGAGTATGCTGCAGCTCCAAAGCCAACAACAGCGTAGGATAATAGTGGATGCAGGCCAAATAACATCATTGAGCAACCGATGATCTTAATCGAGTTAGTTAAAAACATGACTTGGCCTTTGGGCCTTGAGTCCGCAAAAGCGCCAACATAAGCAGCTAAGACAACGTACGACAGAACAAAAAATAGCTTTAAGAGTGGGGTCATCCATTCAGGGGCATGTAACTGAAGTAGTAGGGCAATAGCCGCGATCAGGAGAGCATTATCCGCCAGTGAGGAAAAAAACTGCGCAGCCATAATTGCGTAAAATCCAGGTTTCATTTGCAGAATGATTAGTAGGGATAAGAAATTATTGTAATAATAGGAAAATCATGAGTCGACCTATCCAAACTACGATTTTTACACAAAATTTGAGTCATAACCTAGCGCAAGTAAAAAAGCTTACAAAAGCTCGACCGACATGGGCGGTCGTTAAAGCGAACGCATATGGGCATGGGTTGCAGGCGGCATATGCCGGATTTGCGCAGAGTGAGGGCTTGGCTTTGCTTGATTTGCATGATGCCCAATTATTACGCGAAATGGGCTGGAAAGGGAAGATACTTTTACTGGAGGGGATTTTTACCACGGACGACTTAGAAAATTGTTTTCGCTTAGATTGCGAGATGGTGGTCCATCATGCCTCGCAACTAACTCTGATTGAGTCATGGATCAAGTCACTAAGCTTTGCGCAGCATCAACAGGTTTCTCAAAAAACTGCCTGTTGGTTAAAACTCAATTCTGGGATGAATCGATTGGGGTTCAAATCAGCCCAATACGCGATGGCTTATCAAGTTTTATTCGGGCTAGGATTGACCGTCCATCATTTAACGCATTTCGCGAATGCTGATACAGATGATTCTTTGCCAACAGTTAATGAGCAGTGGCAGGTATTTGAGCATAGTACGCAATTTCTAGAGGGTTTTCGAAGTGCAGCTAACTCCGCCGCTATTTTACGGCATGTAAACACCCACGCGGATTGGACTAGACCGGGAATTATGCTGTACGGGGCGTCGCCCTCTGGCTTATGGGATGACATTGCTGGATATGATTTAAAGCCTGCTATGCAGTTATCTTCAGCCATTATTTCGATTCAAGACCTAGAACCTGGCCAGACAGTTGGCTATGGTGGAAACTTTACAGCCACCCAAATGATTCGGATTGGTGTCATTGCTTGTGGGTATGCGGATGGATACCCGAGGAGCGCCCCTTTGGGCACCCCTGTTTGGGTTGGTAATAATCATTCAGGTAATGGTTGTATCGTTCCGCTTATTGGGCGTGTTTCCATGGACATGTTGACGGTTGACTTGTCGCAAGCAGCTTTTGCTGAAGTAGGCTGTCCAGTTGAATTATGGGGCGCGAAGGTACCGATTGATCAAGTGGCTAAACCTGCTGGCACGGTTGGTTACGAACTGATGTGCGCTTTGGCTGCACGGGTTCCTGTTCGCGTTGTTTCGGATTAATTGAGCCAAACCTCAGTTACGACCTCAATTAGTAATATTCCAGATTTGCCACCAAGCAGATTTCTTAGCCGTGACCGACATTCTAGACCCAGTTTGGAATATTTTACTATCCGGAAAAGTATCTTTAAAAACGCGCATCGACGAAGCGCTTAAGTCCTTCATACCTAGTGCATCATAAGATTTAACCATGAGATATAGAGCTTCTTCAATGGCCGGTGCTCGGTCATAGTCTTTGATTGCATTTTGCGCCCGATTAATTGTTGCTAAGTAGGCTCCCCGTCGGAAGTAGTACCGCGCCGCATTGACATCACTTTCCGCTAAAGAGTTGACAATGTAACGCATTCGGTCAGTTGCATCTGGGGCATACTTACTATCAGGGAACCGGTTTACGAGTGTTTTGAAAGCTTCGAAGGCATCTTTTGAAGCTTTGGGGTCACGCTCACTCAAGTCCTGACCAGAAAAAGTCGCAAAAAATCCTAAATTATCATTAAAGGTAATCAAACCCTTTAAATAATAAGCGTAATCGATTTCAGGGTGTCCTGGGTGAAGTTGGATAAAACGATTGATTGCGATTTGAGCTAATTCAATATCCCCGCGTTTCCAATTACAAAAGGCGATGTTTAATTGCGCCTGTTCGGCCATAGGGCCAAATGGATAACGGGACTCTAATTTTTCGTAATACTTCACACAATTCGGGTAGTCTTCATCCTTAAAACTACTTTTCGCTTCATTTAAAAGTCTAGATTGCGACCAGCCGGCAGTAATATCCTCATCGGTACTTGCACAACCGGCCAAAGTGACTACGCAGATAATCCCCAAAAACTGCAAGAATTGGGTTATTTTGGTCATCAAACTCAATCGAGGCGTATAAACTGTCAAATTAGGCTCTTTAAATATTTAAGAAAACAATGGAATTCAGTGATTATATCGACGATGTGGTGCAAGGGGAAGATGTTCCCGAAAACCCTCCCATTTCTATCGTTATACCGCCTAGTTTTCGAGGTCAGCGGATTGATAAAGCCCTAGGCTCTTTGATTGATGATTATTCACGCAGTAAAATTCAGCAGTGGCTCCAAAGCGGCTTAGTACAATCTGCTGGAGAACCACTCTTACCAAAATATACCGTCCTTGGGAATGAGCAAATTTTGATTGCTGTGCCAAGCGATCCACAAAATATGGCTTACCAACCAGAAGATATACCCTTGCAGATTGTCTTTAGCGACGCCTCGATTGCTATTATTCATAAACCAGTCGGACTAGTGGTGCATCCAGCAGTTGGTAATTGGGGTAAAACCCTTTTGAATGCTGTCTTACATCACTTCCCAGAATGTTCCTTAGTTCCCCGAGCTGGTATTGTGCACCGACTTGATAAAGACACTTCCGGACTATTAGTGATTGCTAAAAATTTGATTGCGCAAAATGCTCTTGTCAAGCAATTGCAAGAAAGATCCATGCAGCGTCGCTATCTAGCATTAGTTTGGGGCAGGGCGCCGATGACAAAAGAGATTGATCAACCGATTGGCCGGGACCCCCATCATCGCCTAAAAATGGCAATCTCTTCAGGCTCAAGCAGTAAAGAAGCCAGAACTCGGATGCAGTGTTTAGATCAAATCACTTATCGTGACAAAGTTATCTCGCTCGTCGAGTGTCAGTTAGAAACGGGTCGAACGCACCAAATTCGGGTGCACTTAGAGTCTATAGGGCATCCCTTGGTCAACGATCCAATGTATCGCAGTAAAGTACCTATCCAAATTGATCAATTTTTACGAGAAGAGATGCAACATCATGCTATACAGATTCCAGGACAGATTTTGCACGCTCGTCTGCTTGGTCTATGCCATCCCCAATCTCTGAAAAATGTGTCTTGGCAAATCGATCCGGCGCAGGCTTTCATCGATTTATTTAAATTACTCGGTATATCAACCGCTAGTTGGCAACAATTAGTTAAATGATGCAGTGGCAAGAAAAGCCCAATGGGCTGGTCGTTCATACCCCCATGTGGGACGCCCCAAAACACGTCAAAAGTGTAATCACCTCGCGGATTGGTGGTTCCAGTAGTGCGCCGTTTAATGGCCTGAACTTAGGCACCCATGTTGGCGATGACCCGCAAACTGTGCACCAAAACCGCGCCTTAATCACAGCTCTTTTACCCACCCAACCCGTTTGGTTAAATCAAGTACACGGCACAACTATCTGGACAAAAAATGTCTCTATTCCATCTCTCCAAGCTGATGGAGCGATTACCGCGGACCGAAATGATGTCTTATGCATTTTGAGTGCCGATTGCTTGCCAATTCTTTTTACAGATCAGGCTGGAGACATCATTGCTGCTTGCCATGCTGGTTGGCGGGGCTTAGTTCGCGGTGTGATTGATCAAACACTGCAAGAGATGATTAACTTAAAAAAACCGGACGATCCCTTTATTTACTTAAGCCAATTAATGGCTTACATAGGTCCGGGTATTGGCCCAGAGTTTTTTGAAGTCGGACCAGAGGTTCGTCAAGCCTTCCTCAACTGCAGTGCTGATCCACAAATTGCGGCATGTTTTCGGGCAACGGGTATACAAGATAAATATTTAGCCAATTTATTTGCATTAACCAGGATTAATCTTCAAAGCCTAGGCCTCCATCAGATCTATTGTGCTGACCACTGTACATATTCCGATTCCACACACCTTTATTCCTATCGTCGTAGCAAAATAACTGGTCGGTTCGGGAGTTTTATTTACCTGGAATAATAAAGTGCGTTAGTAGGGTAATTTCGTATTTTGATTTTAATAATTAGCGTTTATATTGCTAAATATTGGCTTTTAACTTATATAAGGAGATGTATTTTGACTGACCCGGCATCCGCTTTCGCTGGATTTTGGCAGCCCCCAAAGCTTCCAGACGCCCACATGGCGATGATACCAATGGAAAAAATTGAAGAGATCGAAAAAAAGTATTTGGAGAATATCTTTGCTATTTGGTCAGGTAAAAGCCCTATTGAATCTAGCGACCACCGCTTTAAATCCAGTGCTTGGCATGAAGGGTGGTCAGAATTTATTCTGCGGAGCTATCTTGTTAATGCACAACACTTAGTTGATTTGGCGAAAGCGGTTGAAGTCGATACGAAGGCAAAAAAAAGGCTTCTCTTTGCTACAGAGCAATTTATTTCATCGATGGCTCCGTCTAATTTTTTAGCGACAAATCCCGAGGCGATTAATGAAATGATCGCAACTAAAGGGGAGTCTTTAGCCAATGGAATTCAAAATTTCTTAGGAGATATGCAAGAGGGGAAGATTTCTCAAACGGATACCAGTAAGTTTGAGTTTGGTGTGAATGTGGCGAACTCAGTCGGTGCAATCGTCTATGAAAATCGCATCTTTCAATTGATTCAATATAAGCCACTGACAGCCACAGTCTATCAAAAGCCTTTATTAATGGTTCCGCCGTGTATCAATAAATATTACATCCTCGATCTTCAGAAAGAATCCTCGATGGTGCAGTATTTTTTAAATGCTGGGATTACAGTTTTTATGGTTTCTTGGAAAAATGCTGATGAGCAGATGACTGAAGTCACTTGGGATGATTATGTTAGCGAAGGGGTCATTAAAGCCTTACAAGTCACTATCGAGATTTCTAAATTACCCAAGATTAATGTTTTAGGATTTTGTGTCGGTGGAACTTTATTAGCATCTGGACTAGCTGTTCTAGCTGCTAATGATATTGAGCCGGCAGCTAGCCTTATTTTATTAGCTTCTTTTTTAGATTTTCAGGATACCGGTGTTTTAGATGTATTTATTGATGAATCGACTATCGAGATGACTGAGAAGACGATTGGTGGCAGTGCTGGTCGATATGGTTTGTTAGGAGGGGATGACCTGGCTAATACATTCTCTGCACTGCGTCCAAATGATTTGGTATGGAACTATGTAGTTGGTAATTATTTGCTAGGTAAATCACCAACATCCTTTGATCTGTTGTACTGGAATAGTGATACGAGTAATTTACCGGGCCCCATGTTTGCTTGGTATTTAAGGCATATGTATTTACAAAATGAGTTAAAAATACCAGACCGATTAGAGATCTGTGGAACCAAAATCAATCTAAGCCGGATTACCTGTCCCGCATACATATATGCCTCAAAAGAAGATCATATTGTGCCTTGGCAGACTGCTTATTTAACAAATCAGCTTTTGCCGGGTGAAAAACGTTTTGTTTTAGGCGCTTCTGGCCACATTGCGGGTGTGATCAATCCACCGCAAAAGAAAAAACGCAATTATTGGATTAACCCTCAAATTGCAAACACACCACAAGACTGGCTCAGTAAAGCGAAATCGGTAGATGGCAGTTGGTGGCCTGATTGTGTTGCTTGGTTAGTCAAGCAAAGTGGTAAGAAAGTTAAATCTAGTCCTTCTCTGGGAAATCGTCAATATCAAGTGGTTGAGCCTGCGCCGGGTAGATATGTTCGAGAAAAGGCTGTAAAAGTTTCATTATTAAAGGAAAGTAAATGACTAAAAAAATTGCATATGTAACTGGGGGTATGGGTGGTATTGGGACCTCAATTTGTCAAAAACTCCATCAAGATGGATGCCTTGTTATTGCTGGATGTGGACCAAATTCTCCTAGAAAAGATCGTTGGTTAAGCGAGCAAAAAGCCTTGGGATACGATTTTCATGCGTCCGAGGGCAATGTCGGTGATTGGACTAGTACGGTGGCTGCTTTTAACAAAGTTCGGGCAGAAATTGGTACGGTTGATATTTTGGTCAATAATGCAGGAATTACCAGAGATACTGTCTTTCGAAAGATGACGCCTGAAGATTGGCGGTCGGTGATTGACACGAATTTAAACTCACTCTTTAATGTCACGAAGCAGGTCATTGATGGCATGGTTGAAAAAGGCTGGGGGAGAGTTATTAACATTTCCTCGGTAAATGGTCAAAAAGGGCAGTTTGGGCAAACCAATTACTCGACCGCCAAAGCTGGGTTGCACGGCTTTACAATGGCATTAGCCCAAGAGGTGGCCACTAAAGGGGTAACAATTAACACGGTTTCCCCAGGTTACATTGGTACTGATATGGTGAAGGCTATTCGAGAGGATGTCTTGAATAAGATTATCGATACGATTCCTGTAAGAAGGCTAGGAACTCCCGAAGAAATTGCTTCGATGGTTGCTTGGATTGCATCCAATGATGGCGGTTTTGCGACTGGGGCTGATTTCTCATTAAACGGCGGCTTACACATGAGTTAGTGGTCTAAAAGACGATTAACTCAGAAGCAGTTGCCATTTAGGCCAATAAGTATTATGGTTATGGGCTAAGTATGGCAAATCGAATGAAACCCCCTTCGTCTAAAGCACCTGCGCGCAGCTCTTCTAGTGCTAGACAGGCTCCGGCATCAACGCGTGCGCGACCTGCAAAAGCGTCGGGCTTAGGGACTTCGAAAAAAAAGCCTCTTCACGAAAAAAGCGGTGTTAGTAAGCCATCAGCCTCAGGTAAAAGATCAAGCAGCAGATTAAGCAAGCAAGCAGTTAGCAAATCCGTGGATGCTGGCATTGCCTCAACCGATCGCCTCGCTAAAAAGGTGCAAGATACCCAGGAATTGCCGGCCTTAGAGCACAACCGAATCATCAAAAAATACCCCAATCGTCGCTTGTATGACACCCTGTTTAGCAGTTATGTGACTTTGTCTGACGTGAAAGATCTTGTTATGTCTCAAGAGCTTTTCCACGTCCTTGACGCAAAAACTGGTGAGGACATTACGCGGAGTATCCTCATGCAAGTTATTTTGGAAGAGGAAGCCCATGGTCAACCATTATTTTCAACGCAAAGCTTGTTACAAATGATTCGTTTTTATGGCAATTCCTTACAAGGGATGATGGCCCCATTTTTAGAGAAAAATCTCAATCAATTTAGTGATCTTCAGAATCAATATTTATCGCATTGTCAAAAATTAGGCGGCTTATCCAGTCCAGAAAACTGGTTGAGTTTTATGAATCATCAATCGAACGTTGAGTTAGCTAATCCGATGAGTGTGTTTTTTGAGTCGGGAACGCAATTTTTAGAGAAAATGAAAGTTCAAAGTGAAGGTATTCTGAGTAACTTTCCTTTTAAACCCCCAGTCAAATAATATGTTGAAAGTGCCATGTGTCTAAAGTAGGTTTTGTTTCGTTGGGGTGCCCAAAGGCACTAGTTGATTCTGAGTTGATTTTGACGCGCCTTAGTGCTGAAGGTTATGAAGTAACGAATCAGTATGCCGATGCCCAACTCGTGATTGTGAATACCTGTGGTTTTATCGACTCAGCTGTGGAGGAGAGTTTGCAGGCTATTGGTGAAGCCTTAACTGAAAATGGCAAGGTCATCGTCACAGGTTGCTTAGGTGCAAAAACGGCGCAAGACGGTTCTAGTATGGTGCAGCAGCGACACCCACAAGTTTTAGCTGTTACTGGCCCTCATGCAACCAATGAAGTCCTAGACGCGGTGCATTTGCATTTACCAAAACCACACGATCCCTTTTTGGATTTGTTACCGCCCATAGGTATTAAATTAACCCCAAAACACTATGCCTACTTAAAAATATCCGAGGGTTGTAATCATCATTGTTCGTTTTGCATAATTCCTCAAATGCGAGGAGACTTGGTTTCACGCTCGATAGACGATGTCCTGAGTGAGGCTAAAAAACTCTTTGAATCCGGCGTCAAAGAATTATTGATTGTCTCTCAAGATACGAGCGCTTACGGTGTCGATATTCAATATCGAACTGGCTTTTGGCAAGGTAGACCAATTAAATCAAAATTATTTGATCTAGCGAGTGCTCTGAAGGAGATGGCTCGGGAGTATGATGCTTGGGTTCGGCTGCATTATGTGTACCCCTATCCATCCGTAGATCAAATTATTCCCTTAATGGCTGACTTTAAAGAGCATGGAAATGGCTTATTGCCATATTTAGATATTCCGTTTCAACATGCCCATCCCAATGTATTAAAAAGAATGAAGCGTCCAGCTAGCGGTGAAAAAGTTCTAGAAAGGATTGTCCAGTGGCGTGAAATATGTCCGGATTTGGTAATCAGAAGTACCTTTATTGCGGGTTTTCCCGGTGAAACTAGAGTGGAATTTGATTACTTATTAGATTTCATTAACCAGTCGCAGATTGATCGTGTTGGTTGCTTTGCTTACTCTCCCGTTGAGGGTGCTTCGGCAAATGGTTTAGACGGCGCCCTAGATCAAGCAGAGCGCGAAGACCGTCAAGGTGAATTGATGGCGACTGCGCAGGCTCTTTCCTCGGTCCTATTAGAGCGCCGTGTCGGTCAGAGGATCCGTGTTTTAGTGGATTCACAAAATAAGCAAGGTGGGATTGGCAGGTCCTATGCTGATGCACCAGAAATTGATGGTGTAGTTTATATTGAACCCGTTGATCGCCCTTCAAAAAGATATCATGTTGGCGATTTAATTCGGGCAACTGTTCTGTCAACTAGAGGCCATGATTTGATTGTTAAAATCTAGATATCAAAATTTGTTATTTTAATTATTAATTAGGGGGAATTTATGACTCAAGACGTGGTTGTTCTAAGTGCTGTTCGGTCTGCAATTGGTTCTTATAGTGGTGCCCTCAGTTCTATCGAGCCTTCTGAACTGGCTGGCTCGGTCATGCAAGTAGCCGTCGAGCGATCGGGTGTTGACCCGCACGCAATTAACTATGTAACTGTTGGTAACTGTATTCCTACGGAGGCGCGATATCCTTATGTAGCGAGGGTTGCTTCGATTCAGGCTGGTTTATCCATGGACTCTGTTGCGATGGCAGTCAATCGTTTATGTAGTTCTGGCTTGCAGGGGATTGTGACTTCAGCTCAGCAGATTATGCTCGGTGATTGCGACTACGCCATCGGTGGCGGTGTTGAGGTAATGTCTCGAGGCCTGTACGGTTCGCCTGCCATGCGCACAGGTGCCAGAATGGGTGATACGAAGTTAATCGACATGATGGTCAGTGCCCTAACCGATCCATTTGGTGTCGGACATATGGGTATTACCGCTGAAAATTTAGCAAAGAAATGGAATATCAGTCGGGAAGAGCAGGATGCTTTTGCGGCCTTATCGCATCAAAAAGCAGCCAAGGCAATTGCTGAAGGCAGATTTAAAACACAAATTGCTCCAATCACGATTAAAATGCGGAAAGGGGAAGTCGTATTTGATACCGATGAGGGCGTCAAGGCAGAAACCACAGCAGAAAGTTTGTCCAAACTCAAACCAGTATTTTTAAAAGAAAATGGTACAGTGACAGCTGGTAATGCATCTTCGATCAATGATGGCGCATCCTTTTTTGTTTTGGCATCTGCTCAGGCCGCAGAGCGCTCAGGGCAAAAACCCCTTGCACGTCTCGTATCCTACGCTGTTGCAGGTGTTCCCAATGAGGTCATGGGGGAAGGTCCGATTCCGGCATCTAAGTTAGCACTTAGCCGAGCTGGTTTAACAGTCGCACAAATGGATGTGGTTGAGTCTAATGAGGCATTTGCTGTCCAGTCCCTAACCGTTGCCAAGGCTTTGGGCTTCGATTTATCGAAAACGAATGTGAATGGGGGTGCGATTGCTCTTGGTCACCCAATTGGTGCTTCAGGCGCAGCGATTGCTACAAAAGCAATTTACGAGTTACATCGCTCACAAGGGAAATATGCGCTCGTGACAATGTGCATTGGTGGTGGGCAGGGTATAGCTGTAATCTTTGAAAGATTATAATTTTTAAAAACTAGTCAAAAAGCCCAAGAAGCCCATCTAAGCCGACGTGATTGAAAGAGCCGTCGGCTTTTTCTTGTACAACTGGTTTTGCTCGAAATCCAATGGAAAGTCCAGCTAGACCCATCATGGGCAAATCATTTGAGCCATCACCAAGGACAATCGTTTGGTTTGTTTGAATACCTAGGGCATGCGCATGATGTTGTAAAAAATTTGCTTTAGCTTGACCATCGACAATCGGCCCAAGGACTTTGCCTGTGATTGTTTGATCCTGGATTTCTAATGTATTTGAATAAGCATAATCAATTTGTAAGCGGGCTTTAATTCGTTCGGTAAAAAATGTAAATCCACCTGAAACAAGAAGTGTTTGCCAAGCATGTTTTTTGGCTTGCATCAGAAGATTTTCAGCGCCTAAATTTAGTGCTAAGCGTTGCTCATAGACTGTTTGCATAGCAGATTCTGGCGTACCAGCTAGGATGTGTACGCGCTTTTTTAAGCTCACTGAAAAATCCGTGATTGCACCGCGCATGGTAGCTTCTGTAATAGCAGATACCTCTTGAGATTTACCAACTTGCCGAGCGATTTCATCGATACACTCAATATTGATCAGGGTTGAATCCATATCAAAGGCTAAGAGTTTGACCTGGTGAATATCAAAATCATCTTTTAGGAAAATGCAATCCACTTGAAATTGGTTTGCTAGGTTGCGTAAGGTAATTCTTTGATCATTTTGAATCTTGGTCAGGGTATGTAATTCAACAGATTTTGCCGAATGCCAGATAGTATTACTCAATGCCTGAACTGGCGATATTTTCGGAATAAGTTCTGGAGGTACTTGGGTCAGGTGTAAAAGAAAGATTCTCATAAAAATAGTTTAATCAATCAGCATTGATATAAGCCATAAAACGTTTAATAGCTTCAATACGTTGTGGTAATTCGATAAAGCTTTGGTGCGTTGCTGGGGATATTTTGATACGATCTGGACCAGATAATTCGGTATATCGATCTTTTTGGATTAATTGAATAATTTTTAGGGAATTGATCGGTGGGTTGGGTATAAATTGGATCCGGATTCCAGCTGGCGAGGCTTCTATTTTTTTTATACCAATTTTTTCCATTTGTAGGCGTAGCCGATGGTTTTCTAACAAGGTCAAGCCTTGGTTAGGCAGTTCACCAAACCGATCGATCAATTCGGCCCGCAAAGTATCGATTTCTTGGATGGCAGATGCACTAGATAATCTTTTGTAAAGGGATAAGCGCTCATGCACATCTGGACAATAGGCATTGGGAAGAAGGGCAGGACAGCCAAGACTAATATCGGTGATGGCGTGCATAGGGCTCAATAAATCCGGCTCTTTCCCATTTTTGAGCGCTTTAACTGCTTTATTCAACATTTCTGTATATAGCTGAAAACCGATCTCGTGGATATCACCCGATTGTTTATCGCCCAAGACTTCTCCGGCTCCCCGTATTTCTAGGTCATGCATTGCTAGGTAAAAACCAGACCCCAGTTCTTCCATCGACTGAATTGCATCTAGACGCAGTTGAGCCTGCTTGGTAAGTGTTTCAGGATCTACGACTAATAAATATGCATAGGCTTGATGATGGGATCTCCCCACCCGTCCTCGCAGTTGGTGTAATTGGGCTAAGCCAAACTTATCCGCCCGGTGCATGATGATCGTATTGGCTGAAGGCACGTCAATACCCGTTTCGATAATCGTAGTACACAGTAGAACATTACAGCGCTTAGCCACAAAATCATGCATGACCGACTCTAAAAGACGTTCATGCATTTGTCCATGAGCAACTGCGATGCGCGCCTCAGGAATTAATTTCATGAGATAAGATCGTCGGTTTTCAATCGTGTCTACTTCATTATGTAAAAAATAGACTTGTCCACCACGTTTGATTTCACGTAAAACGGCCTCTCGAATGACACTATCACCTTCTCTTCTCACAAAGGTTTTAATCGCGAGACGTTTTTGCGGGGCAGTAGCAATCACTGATAACTCCCTTAGCCCCTCAAGAGCCATTCCTAGAGTTCTTGGAATCGGCGTTGCAGTCAGGGTTAGAACGTCAACTTCCGCGCGCAGGGCTTTAAAGTTTTCCTTTTGCCGAACTCCAAAGCGATGCTCCTCATCAATAATAACTAGTCCAAGACGCTGAAATTGGATGTTTGGAGAGAGTAGTTTATGCGTTCCAATGATAATGTCAGCATCACCACTTTCAAGGGACTTGAGGGCTTGGGCAATTTCTTTAGCAGATTTAAAACGGGATACTTCCACTACTTTAATGGGCCAATCAGCAAATCGATCTCGCCAAGTACTAGCATGTTGCTCAGATAAAAGGGTGGTAGGCGCAAGGATAGCAACTTGCTTGCCACCCATCACAGCCACAAAACTCGCCCGCAGAGCGACTTCTGTTTTACCAAAACCAACGTCTCCGCAAATGAGGCGATCCATTGGTTTACCGCTAGTCATATCCTCCAGAACAGCTAGGATAGCTTGTTGCTGATCTGGGGTCTCCTCAAAGCCAAAACCATCTGCAAAGGCTTCATAATCGTGGGCAGAGTACTCAAAAGCATGGCCTTTTCTGAGTGAGCGCTTGGCATAAATATCAAGTAATTCAGCGGCGGTATCACGAATTTGTTCAGCAGCTTTTTTCTTTGCTCTTTCCCACTGGCCAGAGCCTAAATTATGCAACGGGGCAGTTTCCGGATCAGACCCGGCATAACGAGAAATCAAATGGAGCTGTTGAACAGGGACATATAAATTGGCACTATTGGCATAGCGCAAATGCAAAAACTCTTCTTCACCACTGCCCAAATCTAAAATAATAAGCCCCTCATAACGGCCAATACCGTGCTCCGAATGGACCACTGGATCCCGTAAATTTAGCTCTGAAAGGTCCCTGACGAGATGGTCAATATTCGTGACTTGATCTTTTTTCCCAATTCTTCCAGCTTTACGTTGATCTGCCACATTAGAGAATATTTCCGACTCTGTAAGGAAGATGATCTTTGCAGTATGGGAGATAAAACCATCAAAGATGGGGGCCACGACCATGCCAATTTTTTCTGAACTAGCAATGAATTCTGGTATTGAACTGGGGTAAGCAAGCTCGATTTTGGATTGATTACCAATATATTGCGAATCTTCTAATAACTGTTTAATCGATTCCCTTCGGCCAGCACTATCTGCACAAACTAAGATGCGGTAGTTACTTGTTTCTAGTAGATGGCGTAATAACTTCGTCGGATCTTTTTCGCGACGATTTACCAGGACTGCTGGGGGATATTCAAATTCAAGGGTAGGGGTATGGGCTTGGGCTTCTAAAAAAACTCTTGCAAATGGTTTAATTTTTGTGAAGTAGGACTCTTCTTGAAGATATAGCTGATTCGGCTCAAGCAGGGGCCGTTCCGAGTCATGGCGCAGGAATTGATAGCGCTCTTGGACATCGCGCCAAAATTTTTGTATAGCCTCTGATTGATTGCCAATAAACCAAAGCCAAGGGGGTAATTCTGATTGTGGAAAGTAATCAAAAAGCGTTGCTGTTTGATCAAAGAATAAGGGCAGATAGGACTCAATACCAGCACCAGGTATACCAAGTCCAACATCTTTATAAAGAGGGCACTTACTAGGGTTACCATCAAAAATTTCTCGCCACTTACCGCGGAAATTTTTTCTCGATTCTTCATCAAAAGGAAATTCGTGCCCTGGCAGAAGTTGAATATCTTTCACCGGATAGAGACTGCGTTGCGTATCTGGGTCAAAGACCTTGATTTGATCGATCACATCCCCAAAAAGATCGATTCGATAGGGCAGAGCACAGCCCATAGGAAATAAGTCAATCAGGCCACCACGGATACTATATTCACCAGGACGAACAACAGCACTGACTGGATCGTATCCACCCTGCTGTAATTGAATATGAAGACTTTTCTCATGAATTACTTCACCTTGTTTAAAGAAAAAAGTATTGGCTGCTAAAAATTGCGGCGGGGCAATTTGTTGAATGACTGTACTAAGCGGGGCGATGACAATATCACATTGATTCGTCATGAGATCATGTAGGGTTTTGAGTCGCTCACTAATCAAATCATGATGTGCGGAAAATTGGTCATAGGGCAATATTTCCCAATCAGGTAGCAGACGAACCTGCAGGCTAGGATCAAATAAATAAATTTCTTGAGCTAAACGGTTTGCAGTATCTGGTTCACTGCAAATAATTGCCATGACAGAAAACTGTTGCCGGTATATGTGAGCATGTTGTGCAATCAGGCCAGCATCAGCGGAGCCCACCAAATCATTTGAAGAAAAGCGTTGTCCCACTTTAGGCGGCGGAAAGGGCTTTGCTAGAAAAGAGTGGTTAATTGGAGTAATTACGGGATCAGACATTGCAGACATTATAGAATCAATGATTTAGTATTGTAAGGTTGCAATAAATCACCCATATGAATACGCCTAAGCACTTTCCTTATCATGTTCTTATTCCCTGCGCCGGATTTGGGTCGCGCATGGGCGCAGGGATACCCAAACAATTTCAATTGATTCATGGCAAGACGGTTATTCAGCATACGATTCAAGCGTTTTTCGCAATGCCGCAAATTACCTCGATTTGGGTCGGTTTATCCCCCCAGGCTCCCGATCGTTTACAGGCAGTTGGATTGTCAGAGTTTATGGTTCAATCACCCCGCTTAAACCTTGCCAATACTGGTGGGGCTAGCCGTGCAGATACTGTTTTAAATACTCTGCAAGAAATGCAGAGTAGCGGGATTTCTGCCGATGATTGGGTTTTAGTGCACGACGCTGCTCGTCCTGGAATTCAATCGAAGCAGATCGAAACACTGATTAAAGCGGTCGTAGATTCACCGGGAGTTTGCGGGGGTATTTTGGCAATACCTGTAGCTGATACGATGAAGATCGATACTCAGGACAACACATCTAGAATCGCCAAGACTTTGAGTAGAAAGTCTTTATGGCAAGCTCAAACCCCGCAAATGTTTCGAATCGGAGCTTTACAAGAAGCACTTACTAAAGCATCTCAAAACGGGCTTGAGATTACTGACGAAGCGAGTGCTTTTGAATATATGGGTCAGAAACCACTATTAGTCGAGGGCAGTAGCGAGAATTTTAAAATCACTTATCCAGCGGATCTTTTGTATATGAGTAAAATTTTAAAAAATAATAATCTACGGATTGGGCAGGGCTACGATGTGCATCGGTTAGTTCTTGGCCGCGCCTTAATTTTGGGTGGAGTGCACATTCCAAGCGAGGTTGGATTGTTCGGTCACTCGGATGCTGATGCATTAATTCATGCGTTGATTGATAGCTTGCTAGGCGCCTTAGGTTTGGGAGACATTGGTAGACATTTTCCTGATACCGATCCCCAATATGCTGGTGCAATTAGTTCCGATCTTTTGTTGGAAGTGATGCAAATGGTCCAAAAAGAGGGCTTTGGGGTAATGAATGTTGACGCAACAATTATTTGTCAAACGCCTAAATTAGCCCAATTTATTCCCATCATGACCGGAAATTTATCCAAGTTGATGCAGATCGATCAAGCGCGCATCAATATCAAGGCTAAAACGAATGAGGGCCTTGGATACCTTGGTCAAGCTGAGGCCATTGAGGCTCAAGTTGTCGTCTTACTGGGTGCTTAATTAGGTGGTTTTCAGTAACTTATGTCATACAACTCTGAGGCGATGTAAAATATCGGATTACTTTTAAGCAAAAGATGCGAGGATGGCGAAATTGGTAGACGCACCAGGTTTAGGTCCTGACGCCAGAAATGGTGTGGGGGTTCGAGTCCCCCTCCTCGCACCAAGACTTTGTAAAGGGAGTTGATTAATTTGGATTGACTTGACTAGTCTATCTGTATGAAAAAATGTTTAAAAAGCAGTCATGTTTAAAAAGCAATTATCTTTAAACAGCAAGAAGATTTTGGATTGAAGTTGGAACGGTGCCTGCAAGCGTAGTCCGAATGCTTCAATAAAATGGCCCACAGGTCAACCAGTAATAAGACGCATTAAAACAAGAATTGAACGGTGATGGTACGCCAATTTTTTTAATTTTTACCATATTTTTCAGAAACTTATAAATAAAAACACAACACTATGCCACAACACATTGAAAACCTCGGTGCCTTAGAAAGAAAAGTCACTTTACAGTTTGCAAAATCTGATCTGCTACCTCAGCGCCAGGGCAAACTCAAGCAGTTAGGAAAAAATTTAAAGATTGCTGGGTTTAGGCCTGGCAAGGTTCCTGCCAAGATGGTTGAGAAACAATATGGTCAGCAAGTTGACTTTGAATTATCTTTTGACCATGCATCCAATCAATTTTTTGAATTTGCCAAGTCTGAAAAAATCCAATTAGTTGGACAGCCGCGTTTGGAGCCTAAAAGCGAATTAGACGCCGAGCAAATTGAGTTCGATGCTTATTTTGAAGTTTTTCCAGAGGTTCTTATTGGAGATATTTCATCTGCACAAGTGACTCAGTACCATACTGAGCTATCCGATCAGGAAGTTGACAACACCTTAGAATTATTGCGTAAACAACGGGTTGTTTATCAAGCTCGTTCTAGTGAATTACCTGCGCAAACAGATGATCAGGTAACGATTGACTTTGTAGGGACTTTAGACGGAGTTGAATTTTCGGGTGGCAAAGCTGACGACTTTAAGTTTGTAATTGGTCAGGGACAGATGTTACCCGAATTTGAGGCTGCTGCAATCGCTTTGGCTGTAGGGCAAGAGCGCATTTTCCCGTTAACTTTTCCGATTGACTACCACGGCAAGGATGTCGCTGGTAAAACCGTTGAGTTTAAGATTGTGATGAAGCAGGTTGAATACCCCGAATTACCTGAAATTAATGATGAGTTTGCAGCAAGTTTAGGGATTGCAGAGGGCGGTGTTAGTCAAGTTCGTACAGAAATATCTAAAAACCTTGCCCGCGAGGTTGCAAGAAGGACGAAAGGGCTCTTAAAAAAACAGGCGATGGATATTTTATCGAATGCTTGCGCATTCGATTTACCTGCATTTTTAGTTTCACAAGAAGAAGAGCGATTAATTGAGATGGCTAGGCAAGACCTAGAGCAGCGCGGTGTTCCAAATGCCAAAGATGCCCCGATACCAGAGGGTATGTTCACACCGCAAGCTAAAGAGCGCGTTAAATTAGGTCTCATTTTAAATAGTTTAGTCAAAGAGCATGGCTTAAAAGCCAGTCCTGAGCAGATTCAATCAGAAATAGAAGATCAGGCTGCTAGTTATGACGATCCCCAAGAGGTAACTCGTTGGTATTACAGTGATCCCGCTCGATTAAGTGACATTGAATCCATTGTCATGGAAAGCAATGTTGTGAAGTATGTCATGGAGAAAGCAACGGTTATTGATAAAAATGTCACTTTTGCCGAATTAAGCCAATTAAAATAAATCCTTTATGATTATTTAATAACTTAAAGGATGTGCAAATGAATCAAGTATTTGATCAAGAGTTCAATTTTCAACCTGAAGGGCTAGGTTTGGTGCCTATGGTGATTGAAACCTCTGGTCGGGGAGAGCGAGCTTATGATATTTATTCGCGGTTGTTGCGAGAGCGAGTCATATTTATGGTGGGAGAGGTAAACGACCAAACGGCAAATTTAGTGATTGCACAAATGTTGTTTTTAGAGAGTGAAAATCCTGATAAAGATATTTCTTTGTATATCAACTCTCCAGGTGGGTCCGTTTCAGCCGGCTTAGCTATTTTTGATACGATGAATTTTATTAAACCGGATGTCAGTACATTATGTATGGGGCTTGCAGCTAGTATGGGGGCCTTTTTATTGGCGGCTGGGACTAAAGAGAAGCGTTTTGCGCTACCCAACTCTCGGGTGATGATTCATCAGCCCTTAGGCGGTGCTAGAGGGCAAGCGTCTGATATTGAAATACAAGCAAAAGAAATCCTTTACTTACGCGAGCGTCTCAATGCGATTCTCTCGGAACGAACAGGTCAGCCTGTTGAAGCGATTGCTAAGGATACCGATAGGGACTATTTTATGTCAGCTGAGCAGGCTAAAGAATATGGTTTAGTTGATCAAGTAATTGCATCGAGATAATTAAAAAGTATGACAAAAAAAACTGAAGGTACTAAAAATTTAATTTGTTCGTTTTGCGGTAAAACCCATGATGAAGTAATTCGAATGATTGCAGGCCCAGCAGTTTTTATTTGTGATGAATGTGTCTCTCTTTGCAACGAGGTGATTGCCGAGGGGGGTAGTGATGGCAAAAGTAAAGGTGGATTGCTCGCACAAGAATCTTTACCCACCCCACAGGAGATCAGGCAAACCCTTGATCAGTATGTCATTGGACAAGACCATGCTAAAAAAAGTTTAGCTGTCGCTGTTTACAATCACTACAAGCGGTTAAATAACATTCAAGCAGTTCCGAAAAGCCCCCATCAACCAAAAGAATCCAAAGATGGACCGGCGGCCAGTGTCCGTAAAGTTGCGCAGTTTAATGGCGTGGAGTTAGCTAAAAGTAATATTTTGCTAATTGGACCCACTGGATCAGGCAAGACCTTACTTGCTCAAACCTTAGCAAGGTTGCTAGATGTGCCTTTTGTGATGGCAGACGCAACCACCTTAACTGAAGCAGGATATGTTGGTGAAGATGTCGAGAATATTATTCAAAAGCTATTACAAACCTGTAATTATGATATTGAAAAAGCCCAAAAGGGCATTGTTTATATTGACGAAATCGATAAAATTTCACGAAAATCCGAAAATCCATCGATTACTCGGGACGTCTCCGGAGAGGGTGTCCAACAAGCATTACTCAAATTAGTAGAAGGCACGATGGCCTCGATACCTCCTCAAGGGGGTCGTAAACATCCTAATCAAGAGTTTTTGCAAATCGACACCACCAATATTTTATTTATTTGTGGTGGCGCTTTTGATGGCTTAGAAAAAATCATTAATCAGCGCTCGACCAAATCCGGTATTGGCTTTAATGCGACTGTGCAAAGTAAAGATGCCCGAAATTTTGGGGAAGTGATTAAACAGGTAGAGCCAGAAGATTTAATTAAATTTGGACTAATACCCGAGTTAATTGGCCGTTTGCCTGTAGCAGCCACGCTGACCCAATTAGATGAAAGTGCCCTCATTCAGATTTTGACAGAGCCTAAAAATGCCTTAGTCAAACAATATCAGGCCTTGTTTGAATTAGAAAATGTGCAACTCGAGTTTCGGGAAGAGGCCCTCAAGGCCATTGCTAAAAAAGCCTTGATTCGTAACACGGGTGCACGGGGTTTAAGGTCTATCTTAGAATCTATTTTATTAGACATCATGTATGACTTACCATCTCAAAAGGATGTCGAAAAGGTGATTATTGATGAGGCCACTATTGAGGGTGGTAAACCGAAGCTACTCTATCGCCCCACTAGCTCCGCAGCATAATCATCGATCGTCAATTTACAATTCCCCTGATTTCTACTCAATTTTCACCTTGAATTGGTGAATTTGTTATTCTTTGGTAGATAATTGATAAAAAAGTGTATTCTAGACTTGTAATCCATCAAAACAGCTATATTTGATAACAGAAGCGATGTTTTTGTTTATTTCCGACTTTTTGGAGAATTTAAAATGCCTGGCAATTTGCTACTACCCACAGAACCGATTCAATTGCCACTACTACCACTTCGAGATGTAGTGGTCTTTCCGCATATGGTTATGCCTTTATTTGTCGGTCGACCAAAATCTATTAAAGCCCTCGAAGCCGCGATGGAAACCGGAAAAAGTATTCTTCTAGTTGCTCAAAAAACAGCTTCGAAAGATGAGCCTACGGCCCTTGATTTGTATGCAGTTGGATGTATCGCTAATATTTTACAAATGCTAAAACTCCCCGATGGTACTGTAAAAGTTCTTGTCGAAGGAACCCAGCGCGCAGAAATAAGCCAAATTGAAGATTCTTTAGGGTACTTTAATTGCGAAGCGACTCCCCAGTCTCTCCATACTCTGGATCAATCCGAAACTGAGGCACTAAAGAGGGCAATCGTTGCTCAATTTGACCAGTACGTCAAATTAAACAAAAAAATACCGCAAGAAATTTTAGCTTCATTAAGCGGAATTGATGATGCCTCCCGCCTGGCTGACACAATTTGCGCGCACCTACCGATTAAACTCGATCAAAAACAACACCTTCTAGAAATGGCCGATGTGATCAAGCGCCTAGAGAGTTTGCTTGGGCAACTAGAAAGTGAAATTGATATTTTGCAAGTTGAAAAAAGAATTCGTGGGCGTGTCAAGCGTCAAATGGAAAAAAGCCAACGTGAATACTATCTGAATGAACAAGTAAAAGCGATTCAAAAGGAGTTAGGAGAGGGCGAAGAAGGTGCCGATCTAGATGAGCTAGAGAAAAAAATTAAATTAGCAAAAATGCCTAAGGAGGCACTCAAAAAAGCTGAGTCTGAGTTGAAAAAACTCAAGTTGATGTCGCCTATGTCGGCCGAGGCTACGGTCGTTAGAAACTACTTAGATACCTTAATTAACTTGCCTTGGAAAAAGAAAAGTAAAGTGAATAATGATCTCAACCATGCTGAAATCGTGCTCAATGACGATCACTATGGCTTAGATAAAGTTAAGGAAAGAATCCTAGAATATCTTGCAGTTCAGCAACGCGTTGATAAAGTAAAGGCCCCTATACTCTGCCTAGTTGGGCCTCCTGGTGTTGGCAAAACGTCTTTAGGACAGTCTATTGCCAAGGCAACCAATCGAAAGTTCGTGCGCATGGCTCTTGGTGGCGTTCGTGATGAGTCTGAAATTCGCGGACACCGCCGAACCTATATTGGCTCTATGCCCGGAAAAATCCTCACCAACTTATCAAAAGCAGGGGTTCGTAATCCTTTATTCTTGCTCGATGAAATTGATAAGATGGGTACTGATTTTAGAGGCGATCCAGCAAGTGCGATGTTAGAAGTTCTAGATCCTGAACAAAACCATACTTTCCAAGATCATTATGTTGAGGTGGACTTTGATCTTTCTGATGTGATGTTCGTAGCCACATCGAATTCACTCAATATCCCAGGCCCATTGCTGGACAGAATGGAAGTCATTCGTCTTGCAGGCTATACCGAAGACGAAAAAACGCATATCGCGATGAAATATTTATTGCCAAAACAAATTAAAAATAATGGTTTGAAAAATGGTGAAATAGATGTCCAAGAATCTGCTATCTTGGATATTATTCGTTACTACACGCGCGAAGCTGGTGTGCGCTCTTTGGAAAGAGAAATTAGTAAGATTTGTCGAAAAGTAGTTAAGCTATTGCTTCTAAAAAGTGAGGCTGCACCAATCGTCGTAGAGGCCGAAAATTTAGAGAAGTTTTTATCCGTAAAACGCTTTGACTTTGGCCTGGCCAACAAACAAAATCAAATAGGACAAGTAACTGGGCTAGCCTGGACCGAGGTCGGTGGTGATTTGTTAACGATCGAGGCAGCTTTAATGCCTGGTAAGGCGAATATTATTCGTACCGGCTCAATTGGTGATGTGATGAAAGAGTCTGTAGAGGCAGCCCGAACGGTGGTGCGCTCAAGATCTAAAGCTCTCGGCATTAGTGAAGAACAGTTTGAAAAAAAGGACATTCATATCCATTTTCCGGAGGGTGCAACCCCGAAGGATGGACCTTCAGCGGGTATCGCCATATCAACTGCCCTCGTCTCTATTTTAACTGGCATACCCGTTAAAGCGGACGTGGCGATGACTGGTGAAATAACCCTTCGGGGTGAGGTCTTACCGATTGGAGGCTTAAAAGAAAAACTGCTTGCGGCGCATCGTGGGGGAATTAAAACCGTACTGATTCCTGAAGATAACGTCAAAGACCTCACTGAAATTCCTGACATTGTCAAAAATGCTATTGAAATCATTCCAGTTCGCTGGATTGATAAAGTTCTCGAACTGGCACTGGAGACTATTCCTAAACCGTTACCTGAAGAGGTTGTGACCATCGCAAAAGATACTCCTGTTGAAACCCAGGTAAGCACCGCCAAAGCGGAAGTTTTAAAGCATTGATTTGGTGTTTTAAAATCGGTTACAATAGTGATCTTTATGAGCTACTACGCGTTACTTGAGGGATGAGTTATGCGCTACATGCTCCATCAAGGGTGCTTAGCTCAGATGGTAGAGCGTCTGCCTTACACGCAGAATGTCGGCGGTTCGATCCCGTCAGCACCCACCAGTATCTAATAGCTTTTAGCGCGTTTAATGAGTCGCCTGAGATAAATGCCCAGCTAGTCGATACGGGTTAGAAATAAACGCTAAAATTTCAGAAAGTAAAGAAGAATCCAGAAAACGAAAAGAGAATGTATGTTTGAAACAGTCCGTAAAAATCAAAAAATCTTACAAATTATTCTTCTTATACTCATCGTCCCATCGTTTGTTTTTTTAGGCGTTGACAGTTATACAAAATCTGGGGATTCAAAAACGGATATAGCCAAAGTTCACCAAGAATCAATCACTCAAGTTGAACTTGAAAACGCTATCAAGGCTCAAGGCCAAAAGCTTGGAATTACTGGCCAATCGCTCGATAACCCAAACTTTAAAAATGCTATTCTTGGACAATTAATCCAACAAAAGCTTCTCAATTTTGATTTAAAGTCCCTCAATCTTCAAATACCAGATGCAACTTTGGCTAAAGAAATTCTGAAATTTCCTGAGGTTGCCTTACTGAAGAAGCCTGACGGAAGTATTGATGCTGAACAATATCGGCAATTCTTACAGAATAATGGCTTAACAGTTGCTCAGTTTGAAAAACTCAAAAAATATGAAATGATGGGCTCGGACCTGCAAAGCGCCCTTGGTGGTGCAACTGGCACGATTAGTTCCGATTTGGTCTCCCAAAAACTAATCACCTCGATTGCAACAGAAAGAGAAGTTCAAGTAATCTTCTTTTTGGCGGATGCGTATTCTAAACAACTGCAGTTATCGGAGAAAGACTTTACCGATTATTACCAGGCAAACCCCGCTCAATTTCAGTCAACAGAACTGGTGGATGTGGAGTACGTGGTTTTATCAAATACAAACAAAGCCGGTGAGGATGCGGATTTTTCTAAAAAAGCTGATCAATTTGCGAACTTGATTTATGAACAGCCAGATAGCTTAAAACCTGGAGCGGATGCCCTGGGTCTAAAAATTCAAAAAGTGGCTGGCCTCTCGATCTCTGGTCTGAGCTCATTAGGCAAAGATCATCCACTCAATAATCCAAAATTACTCAAAGCAATCTTTGCTGATGAGTCATTAAAGTCGAATAAAAATACCGAAGCAATCCAAATTAGCACTGGAGTCTTGGTGGCTGCGCACGTTCTCAAACATGAGCCTGCTAGTACCTTGCCTTTCGAAAAAGTGAAGAGCCAAATTACTGAAATAGTAAAGCGGCAAAAAGCAGAAGAGTTAGCTGTCAAAGATGGTCAAGCTCAATTAGAGATTCTGAGTAAGAACCCAGCGGAAAAAATACCCGGAAAAGAGTTTACAAAATCGTTTTGGGTCTCGAGAAATAAACCCCTCGATCTCAAGGGTGAGCCTTATGAAAAGGTCTTTGGAGCAAATGAAAATGAATTACCAAAGGTGGTTGCAACAGCACTGCCTGGATCAGGATACGCTATCTACCGCATCAACCGAACTCGACAAGATAGTCAAAAAGATGCTAAAGTTGCCATTGAACAGTTCAAACAAATTGCCTTTTTGAACTACCAAAACGAACTAGATGCCTACTTAGAAAATATTCGGGATCGTGCTGGTGTAAAAATTTTACGGTCGTTTAAATAAGCCTATTGAAGAAGTAGCTTCAGTTTTGGGATAACCCGATCTAATATCATCGGCTGTGCAGTTTCATTGGGATGTATGCCATCCTCTTGAAATAACTCTCTTCGAAGGGCGATCCCCTCTAAAAGAAAAGGTACCAAAGCGATTTGATGTTCTGTTGCTAAGTTCGCGTACATTTTTTGTAATTGATTGGTATAGTCCGCTCCATAATTACTTGGTATTTTCATACCAAGTAATAAAACTTTAATTTGTTTGGTTTTAGCGGATTTAATCATATGATCCAAGTTACCTTTAGTCATTTCAATCGGAAAACCTCTGAGCCCATCATTGGCACCTAACTCAATGATTAATATATCTGGCGTGATTTGCTGAATTAAGGGATTGACCCGCTGACGACCTCCAGCGGTTGTTTCTCCACTAATACTGGCATTAATAATTTGAGTATTTTGATTTTTTAAGCGCAAACTCATTAAGTCGACCCATCCCAAGCCATTTCGTAGGCCATAGCCAGCAGAAATGCTATCTCCCATGATGAGAATTTTTTTTGATTTTTTATCATTAGCAAAAACACCCAGTGTTAAAAAACCGATTAGTATGATGCTTAGCGATTTAAATAAGAATTTTTTCATCAGCAAATATCCTAACGCACTCTATTCATGAATACAACTCCATCAAAATACATTATTCAAGCAAGCAATTTGAGTAAAACCGTAGTTACTAAAAGTGGTCTTGTTGAGATATTAAAAGATGTGCATCTTGGTATTGAAAATTCCGAAGTGGTAGCAATCTGGGGTAGCTCCGGATCTGGAAAAACTACCTTACTAAGTATTTTAGCTGGTTTGGATGCTGCTTACACAGGCCAAGTCAATCTGCTGGGTTATGATTTGGCTAAACTGACCGAAGATGCTAAAGCGCAAGTACGAAAACAATCTGTTGGTTTTGTTTTTCAATCGTTTTTGTTGATACCAGAACTGACTGCCCTTGAAAATGTCCTGCTTCCCCTGGAGATCAGCGGTGAGTTAACTCCGCACCGGACACAAAAAGCGGAAGAACTCTTAGGTTTAGTCGGTCTTACCCATCGATCAAAACATTATCCAGCGACTTTATCTGGTGGAGAGCAGCAACGGGTAGCTCTTGCGAGAGCTTTTGTTATTGATCCCCAAGTTCTTTTTGTGGATGAGCCTACAGGTAGTCTAGATTCTGATAATGGTAAGTTAATCATCGATTTATTATTTCAATTGAACGCTGTTCTTAAAACAACGATTGTCATCGTTACACATGACCATGATTTGGCTAAAAAGTGTGGGCGTATTTTACAAATCAAAGCCGGTCGACTGATCAACCAAAACCTACCCTCTGAGGAGCGTTCCTAAGCATTTTATTACGAACTAGATGGCATTTCGTATAATACATTTATGCCAATCTTTAGTCATTACAGTGGAGCCCTAGCTCTTTCCCCGTTTCGAAAAATTCAATTTTTAGACTCTCTTAAAAATAATAAGATTCCCATTCAGGATCTAAGCTGTCGATATAGCTTTTTTATTTGGTCAGATAAGCCCCTGACGCCTGCCCAAAACTCACAAGTCATTGAGCTCTTGAGTTGCTCGGAGAATATGGCGTCAACTCGAGGTAAAAATAGCCAACAATTTTATGTTGTGCCAAGAATTGGGACGATCTCACCCTGGTCTAGTAAAGCAACGGATATCGCTAGAATATGTAATCTACCCATTTTACGACTTGAAAGAGGCATTGAATTTGTTTTCCAGATCAAAAAGCAGCTAGATAAGCAGCAACGCGATTTGCTTTACAGGCTTAGTCATGACCAAATGACAGAATCTGTTCTGATGGATTTAGAACAGGTAAAAACACTTTATCAAGATCTGCCATCACCACGTTTTAAAACAATTCCAGTTTTAGAAGAAGGCAAAGCTTCTTTATTAAAAGCTAATCAAGAATTAGGCTTAGCCCTAGCAATAGATGAAATTGATTATCTTGAAAAAAGCTTCATACAAATTGGTCGGAATCCATCGGATGTAGAGTTAATTATGTTTGCGCAGGCCAATAGTGAGCATTGCCGTCATAAGATTTTCAATGCTACCTGGACAATTGATGGTGTAGCGCAGGATAAGACGCTATTTGGCATGATTCGTAATACGCACCAACTTCATCCAGAGGGGACGATTGTTGCCTACTCAGATAACTCTGCAATCATGGCAGGGGGGATATCCCAAACGTGGTTTGCAGATCCAAAGACCAAGTTATACCAAGCAACCGACCAACAAGTTCATACCTTGATGAAGGTTGAAACACATAATCATCCAACAGCTATTTCTCCTTTTCCAGGGGCTTCAACTGGCGCTGGTGGCGAAATCCGTGATGAGGGAGCAACGGGTATTGGCGGCAAGCCAAAAGCTGGTTTAACTGGTTTTACAGTTTCTAATCTGCAGATTCCTAATCAAGTCTTACCCTGGGAAAAGAATCCATATGGCAAGCCCGACTTTATTGCTCAGCCGCTAAAGATTATGATCGATGGCCCACTAGGCGGTGCAGCTTTTAATAATGAGTTTGGTAGACCCATCTTAGGTGGTTTTTTTCGGGTATTTGAACAGACTCTTTTTGGTAAGAGATGGGGTTACCATAAACCCATAATGATTGCTGGGGGTATCGGTAGTATTCAGGCTATCCATACTCACAAACGCGCAATTCAAGAGGGTGATTTACTGATTCAGCTCGGTGGGCCTGGAATGAAAATCGGTATGGGCGGTGGGGCTGCTAGTTCAATGACAACTGGTACTAACTCTAAAGATCTTGACTTTAACTCGGTGCAACGAGGTAATCCGGAAATTGAACGCCGTGCCCAAGAGGTCATTAATGCCTGTATCCATTTTGGTGAAAAAAATCCGATCGTTGCGATTCATGACGTTGGCGCTGGGGGATTATCGAATGCTTTTCCAGAGTTAGCTGATGGTTCTGATCTTGGGGCTATTTTTGAGTTAATGCAAATTCCTGTTGAAGAATCAGGGATGAGCCCCGCAGAAATTTGGTGTAACGAATCACAAGAACGATACGCCATAGCCATCAACGAAAAAGATCTGCCATTATTTGAAAGTATTTGTGCGCGTGAGCGTTGTCCTTTTGCGGTAGTTGGTAAAGCAACTACCGCTCGGCAATTGATTCTTCAAGATAGTCATTTTCCGGTCGCTGACCCTATGCTTTTACCTATTGATATCCCTATGGAGGTCTTACTCGGTAAGCCTCCAATGATGCATCGTGATGTCCAGCAAATTGCCAGCCCGATCACTAGGCCATGTTGGGATGACGTGCAACTGCCAACAGCTATTCATCAAGTGATTGCTCATCCGACAGTTGCTAGTAAGTCTTTCTTAATTACGATTGGTGATCGTAGCGTTGGAGGTCTGACGCATCGTGATCAAATGGTTGGACCTTGGCAGGTTCCTGTTGCGGATTGTGCTGTGACCATGGCTGACTTTGCCTCATTCCGAGGAGAGGCCATGGCCATGGGAGAAAGACCACCTATTGCTATTTTTAATGCTGGGGCTGCTGCACGTATTACGGTTGGAGAAGCCATTACAAATATTTTAAGTGCTGATATTACAGATGTATCCCATATTAAACTTTCTGCGAACTGGATGGCATCCTGCGGCACTCCTGGAGAGGATGCCAAGTTATTTGAAGCGGTGTACGCCATTGGCATGGAGTTATGTCCTGAGTTAGGTATTTCTATTCCGGTGGGCAAAGATTCACTATCCATGCAAACCAAATGGTCTGAAAATGGCAGCGATCGAAGCGTTACATCCCCTGTGTCATTAATTATTTCCGCCTTTGCCCCTGTCAAGGATGTTCGTAAAACACTAACTCCCTTACTCAATAGTGCTGAGCTAGATACTGAAATCATGTTGATTGATTTAGGACAAGGCGAGAATCGGATGGGCGGGAGCGTTATCACCCATATCAGTGATCAAATCGATACGATTTGTCCGGATATTCAGTCTCATCAACTGATCCATTTAGCGCAAGCCCTTGAAAAACTGAAAGCTAACAATCAAATACTCGCTTATCACGACCGCTCAGATGGTGGACTTCTAACAACTATTGCTGAAATGGCTTTTTGCTCGCACGTTGGTATTTCCTTAAACATTGACTTGCTCGTTCTAGAAAAAGGGACTGAATCGGATTTTGGGGATGCCAAAAATTGGGCATCCCAAATTTGTGGACGACGTCATGAAAATACCTTGAAAGCACTCTTTAATGAAGAGTTAGGTATCGTTATTCAAACACGAAGAACCGACCGAGATGCTATTTTTAAGATTCTGAGAGATCATCACTTAAGTGCGCATACCCATATTGTTGGAAAGATAAATACAACTGATAGCATAGAAATTTGGCGAGATGCAAAATGTATTTATCAAACACCAAGGGTCTCTTTACAATGTCAATGGGAAACAAATAGTCTAGCAATTGCTGCCCTGCGCGACAATCCCGACTGCGTTGCTAGTGAGAAACAGGCTGTTCAAGACGTAAAAGATCCTGGCCTTTCCCCAATACTGCTATTTAATCCTCAAGATAACCCAACTTTTCCTGTGATGAATCAGGCACAAAAACCTCGGATAGCTATTCTTCGGGAGCAGGGCGTTAACTCCCATGTGGAAATGGCATATGCTCTAGGATTGGCTGGCTTTGAGTGTCAAGATGTGCATATGACCGACTTGCTTAGTGGTGCTGTATCAATGCAATCATTTATAGGATTTGTAGCTTGCGGTGGGTTTAGTTATGGCGATGTGCTTGGAGCTGGACAGGGTTGGGCTAAAACAATTTTGATGAACCCGCGTTTAAGAGATACTTTTGAGGCGTTCTTTCAGCGTAAGGATACTTTTGCTTTAGGAGTGTGTAATGGCTGCCAAATGATGAGTAATTTATCATCCATTATTCCCGGGGCTCAGTATTGGCCACAATTCACTAGAAATCAATCTGAGCAATATGAGTCCAGATTTGTACAAGTGGAGATTTTGGAATCGCCATCGATCTTTTTTAAAGAAATGCAAAAAAGTCAATTACCAATTGTCGTAGCCCACGGTGAAGGACAAGTTAACTTTGGTATCCAAGGGTCTCTTGAGCAACTCAAAAATCAACAGTTAGTTACCATGCGTTTTGTTGACCACTACGGTCAGCCAACTTTACACTATCCCCTGAATCCCAATGGATCAATAGATGGTATTACTGGTATAACAACCCCAGATGGTAGATTTACTGCTTTAATGCCGCACCCAGAACGTGTGTTTCGCACAGTTCAAATGAGCTGGTCACCGCCATCTTGGCATGACACGGATAATGGCTTAAGCCCATGGATGAGAATGTTCCGTAATGCTAGATATTGGATTGGTTGATGAAAAATCCTACATACGAACCGGTAACTTTTTCTGAAGTTGGCAATATTCGATACTTACACTTAGGTACGCCATGGATCCAAGGTGCAATGAATTTAAAAAAGCCTCTACATATCGAATTAGAGTACGCGCAGCAAATGATGGCTTGGTTACTTTTTTTAGAGCCCTTAGTGGGCTTTCATGCATTACAGCTAGGACTTGGGTCTGCCGCTCTCACGAAATTTACCAATCATTTAAACAAAACGATAAAGACGACTGCTGTTGAGCTCAATCCTGCAATCATCATTGCAGCACAGGCCATGTTTGATTTAGATTTACGAAATGACAGAATTCAAGTAGTACAGGCAAACGCCCTGAACTTTACTCAACAGGTAGCGCATAACAATCAGTTCGATGTGCTACAAGTAGATATTTTTAATGGTAAAGCATCTGGACCAGCTTTAAATTCAAAGCAATTTTATCAAGGGTGCTTTGATGTCTTAAAGTCGCCCGGAGTCCTAACCGTCAATTTATTTAATCAGCATTCGAGTTATGCAAAAAACATTCAACGAATTTGTAATGTATTTGATAATAGAGTGCTATTGTTTAAAGAGGTTCATGACTGTAATGTAGTCGCAATTGCTTTTAAAGGACCTTATATAAAATTTGCCTGGTCGGACCTCAAAAAAAGGGCAAAGACTATTCAAAAAAGATATCAGCTCCCAGCTAAACAATGGGTTGCAGATTTAAAATCAAATAATCTACAAAGTAAAAAATATCTAGAGATTTAATTGGTCAATTTGTACCGATTGCAAATTGGATGGTTAGTGTGTCCGCAATACCAGCGCTCTGCCAATACTCGAACTGGAAGCAATTAAGAATGAGAATAGTAGCAAGATATAATCATTAGGAAAAATTTGGACTAGAAACTAGTCCTATTTTTGATATCTCTCATATTAGAGATGATATGAAAACATTACGTCGTAGACTGCTTTATTGAATTTTTGCCTTCGATTTAAACTTTTCCATCATTTCAGAAAATTTAAATTTTTGCCAATTTTGATCTTGGGTCAGCATTTGTACCAACTGCGGCTTAACTTCTTGCATACTTGGGGTCGGAGTATCTTTAATCTCATCAACTTGAATAATATGCCAGCCAAATTGTGATTTAACTGGTGAACTAGCTAATTCTCCAGCTTTTAGCGTGGTCATCACTTGGGCAAATTCAGGGACTAAACCACTAGCAGTTACCCAATCAAGACTTCCACCATTGGGGGCAGAGCCCTGATCCTTTGAATGAGTTTTTGCCAAGTCAGAAAAATTCGCACCACCCTTAATTTGAGCCTGCAAGGTATTTGCTAATTTTTCGTTTTCCACTAATATGTGTCTAACCTTATATTGCTTACCACCAAATTGGCCCTTGACTTTTTCATAGACAGGGATTAAATCTTTGTCAGAAATGCCGTCTTTAGAAATATAATCCTCGAATACTGCGGAGACAAGAACGCTCAACCTAGCTTGCTCCATAGCATCACGAACCTCTTCATTCTTCGTTAATCCTCTTTTATCAGCTTCTTGTAAGATTAGTTCTTTTGTAATTAATACATCGCGCGCTTTTTCCTTCACATCAGGCGAATTCATTTGACCAGATTTTTCTAGCATGCGCGTTAATTTGGCTAATGGAATAGGCTTACCATTTACAACGGCAGCGTTTTGGGCAGCAACGGATGAGTTAAAGCAAAAGCTTACACAAATCGATAGGAATACGAGGTTAGATTTTTTCATTTTCGGATGGCGTTTTCGCATTAATTACTAAGGCATGGATTTCATGCGGCATCCATGGATTCAAAATATCATACACTAGGCGATGTCTAGCTAAACGGCTTAAGCCTTCAAAAGCAGCCCCAACAATATGCAGGCGTAAATGGCTAGCACCGCCGCCATGATGGCCTGCATGTCCAGCATGCTGGTCTGATTCATCAATGATCGCAAGAGAATCAGGCCTGAGTTTTTCTGTTAAAACTTGTTGATACAAAACAATTTGGGGATGGACGCTCATTAAAAACTATTCTTTCTCAGGTTCCTGTTTCATATATTTACTTAACCATAAACCTTGAATCAAGATAAATACAAATAAAATTCCGATCGTGGAGAGTTTGAAATTTGCCCAAAAATCCTCGGAAAAATTTTTGGCAATCCACCAGTTTAAACAACCTAAAAAAAAGAAATATCCAATCCACAGCAAGTTCAACTTAAACCACACCTGATCTGCAATTAATGGGTCAATTTGAACCTCTTTGCCAATGACCGCTTGAATTAAATTCTTCTTAAAGATAAACCAACTCACGCCAAGTCCTAGCGCAAAAGCCCAATAAAGAATCGTAGGCTTGATCATAATAAAGTCTTTATCTTGTAAACCAATAGTAAGCCCACCAAAGATAAGAATAATTACTAAATTAAATAGTTGAATTTTTGGGATCGGTTTTCTCTCAAACTTAATCCAGGCAATTTGTAACAAGGTAATAACCATTGCAACCACGGTCGCCACATAAATATCAAATAATTTAAACGCTGCAAAGAAAGCAATAATAGGAAGTATTTCTGCTAAAAACTTCACTTACTTGATTCTCCAGTTTGATTTTGTTGATCGTTAAAACGCAGTGATGCTGAATTAATACAGTATCTCAGCCCAGATGGAGCAGGGCCGTCATCAAACACATGCCCTAAATGTGCCTCACAGTTTTGACAACGAACCTCTGTTCGAATCATGCCATGACTTGAGTCTTTAATTTCCCGAATTGCTGAATTTTCTAAAGGAATCGAAAAACTTGGCCAACCACAGCCCGCATCGAATTTTGTATTGGATGAGAATAATTGCACTCCACAACAAACACATTGATAAATACCCGTTGACCAATGATCCCAATATTTTCCGGTAAAAGGCCTTTCGGTTCCAGATCTTTGCGTTACTTCAAACTCAATCGGTGAGAGTTCTGCTTGATACTGAGCTACAGTTTTTTTTGATGTTGGGTTTGCTGGCATGATTTTTTAAAACAATTTTGGCAAAAGTAGTGAAATAATTCAAAAGTCGATAAGAGTTTATTATAGTTGGATATTCAGTATCCTTGTTACCAGTTAAAACTCTCGAATGTATAACTTTTATTCAAAAAGCTTGATTCCTATTTGGCCTACAATATGCTGAGTTTGACTCATTTATCCCTAATTGCTTATGACGAATTCAGTAGATCCTATCAATAATCAAGTTTACCTTGACCTAGACGTGCCTTTTTTAAACCTGTTGGGTGTTAAATTGCATCGAATGAGTCATGGAGAAGGGGAGATTAGCCTTGCGGTTGAAGAAAAGCATTTAAATACTTGGGGAAGCGTTCATGGTGGAGTCTTGCTGTCCCTTGCCGATGCCGCGATGGCAATTGCCGCAAGGGCAGCTGACCCTAATGATCGTAGCGTGGTAACTATTGAACTCAAAAACACCTTTATGCGAGCCACTGAAGGCTCAATCCGCGTGATTGGTAAATCGATTCATACGACTGCAACTATGGCATTTTGCGAAGCAAAATTAATTGATCAGCATGGTCAATTATGTAGCATGGCAACTGGTACATTTAAATACTTTAAGCGCTCTTTAATTAAAGATCCTATTAGAAGTCAGTCTGAATCAAGTCTATCTTCCAAAGGCTAATCTGATTAGCGATCTTGAGTGGTCGATTGCTCGAGTTGTCCCTCAAATATACTTGTGTTAGTTAATTCATTTTGTTGAAAACTACGCTCGATCATCTGGAACATCCCATCTTTACGAACTCGAAGTAAGGTAGATGAACGCGTGCCGTAATGTTCTGTTTGAATAAAAATTGGCGCTAGGGCTTTTTCCCATTCATGGCTCACTCCAGTGGATGGCAAGACCTGGTCTGAGAAATTATTATTATCTGCAAGCAGATTAAAGTACATGGCATCTTGATTAAATTTACCCGAATCTCGAGCCAGTGCTTGCGCAAATTGCGCAACTCCAGAACGTACTTTGGGCCAGGGTGTATCCAGCATCGCATTAGATAGACCGTATAAGCCAGCCGAAATGGCAGTCGGATTGATTGTCTTTCGTTGTCTAATCTTATCCCCAACCAACAAGCGATTAGTTACCCAGAAAAACTCTGGACGTGTGACATTTGATAGATCTCCTAGCAACAAATTAAAACCATTGTATTGTAGAAACGATTTTTGATGATCAGTAATAAATTCATGTATCGGTTTTGATTGCGATAAAAATTTAGCGGTGAGTTCGCCGCGGGTTCGTAAGTCTGGGTTTTTTTCACTAGGCGCACGAATATTTGTAATGGCTGAGAATTTACCTTTTTGAGATAAGCCAAGTGCTGTGCCCGGCAAACCTAGAACATCCGCTTGATCGCGAGCACCAAGAACATGAGAATAATCGCTCCACCAATCAATTTTTTTTGTAGGGCGGGCATAGAACTCATCACGATTTGCAGCAACTACAAAAGGGTAGTCCGGATGTGAATTAATAGCAAATAAAATAATACACATACACTTAGATGGTTAGAAGTTGATAAGGTGGTTCTACAATTTGGATCAGGTTTGAAGGTGCCTCATCTGGCCGAGTAATGCGTAGAGGTAGGCCCGTAGCACTTAAATTAATTTCCATTTGGACATAATTTACTGCTAGGCCCGAGTGGTAGGCGCTCAGCAAAATTACCCCAGCCGGTTGATCTAATTCTTGCTCAGTAAAAACCAGATCACCAGGCCTAAAAAGAGCCTGGGGATTACCCATGATGGTGCCAAGTTTTAATCGACGTTTGATAGTGCCACGATATTGACTTCGTGCCACAACCTCTTGACCAGGATAACAGCCCTTTTTAAAATCTACCCCTCCCAAGGATTCAAAATTAATCATTTGTGGCACAAAAAGATCTTTAGTTGCGCTTGTTAAGCGGGGAATGCCACTCAGTACCTCCAGTAAATTCCATTGCTCTGCAAGTTCATTATCTATGCTAGGGGGAGGCTGTTGAAAAGCAAAAACTGTGCGGGCAATTTGTTGAGATTCGTGGAGCACTTCAGGCAACTTTAAAAACTGAAATGCCTCGGAGTTTATTTCATCCTGTTCTTTCGAGGATGATAAAACACCATATAAGCAATACAAATTAGGCTCATAATGAATCTCAACTTTAGATCGCAGACGATACATCTGTAATTTTTTGGCAAATTCAGGTGCAAGGTCTTTACTAATCCAAATAAGAATAGCATTTTGCCTTTGTTCTGTAATCCAAAAACTTGCCATCAATCGACCCTTGGGTGAGCAAAATCCAGAGAGCTGACCAGACCGAGAGTCTAGACTAGACACACTCGAAGTGAGCAAGTTTTCTAGGAAAACTTTGGTATCTGGCCCTTCCACACGAATAATATCCCAGTCTGTCAGAGGGATGAATTTCATGTTTTGCGTTTGATTCATCGATATAATTTGAGCAATTGGCAATTGGATTAATAAAGGTAAAGTAAAGGTAAAAATTATCTAAGCATTTCGGCTTAGGTAAGGACATGTGTTCTATTATAAGTTTATGCGCGAGAGAAATTCTTCTTTTCCTGGATTTTTTATTACTTTCGAAGGTATCGATGGTGCCGGTAAAAGTACTCACTTAGATTTTTTTCAAGAGTGTCTAAGAGCGCGTTTTCCTGAAAAGAAAATTGTGATGACACGTGAGCCAGGTGGCACGGAGCTAGGCGAAAAATTACGTCAACTGCTTCTACATCAGGAGATGCATGCAGAAACTGAGGCACTTTTGATGTTTGCAGCCAGAAGAGAACATTTAGCTGTAGTGATTGAGCCAGCACTGGCATGTGGTCAAATAGTTATTTGTGACCGCTATACAGATTCCTCCTTTGCCTATCAAGTTGGTGGGCGAGGCATATTAGCCCATAAATTAAATCAATTAGAGAGCTGGACGATCGACCGAGAGTTTAATCTAACAACAGTTGCTATTCAGCCCAACTTAACGATTCTTTTTGATATCAGCCCAGAAGAAGCAGAAAAGAGAAGGGCATTATCTAGAAATCCCGACAAGTTCGAGGCCTTAAATTTTGACTTTTTTAATCGGGTTAGAGCCGAGTATCTTCGCAGAGTAAAAGAGGATCCAATGCGCTTTGAGGTAATTGATGCTAGTCAGTCAATTAAAAATATTCAAAAGGTGATAGGGCATATTGCGACTAAAATAGATTCATTGATATAAGAGGCCCGATCTATGCTTTACCCTTGGAACGCCACTTTTTTTAGTCAATTTAAGCAACAATCAATTCCTCAAGCCCTTCTTTTTTTTGGTGAGCAGGCAATTGGAAAGTTCAATTTTTCCATGCACTTAGCCAACTATCTGGTGTGCGAAGGCACGCACGATAAGCCATGCCAGCAATGTCAGGCATGCCACTGGTTTAGTCAGGCAAATCACCCTGACTTTTTCCCAGTATTACCTGAAAACCAGTCATATCTCCTAGAAAAGCATCTGCAGCTTGAAATCGATTTGGATAAAAAAGAGGTTTCAGATAAAAAATTAAGTAAATTCATAAAAATTGAGCAAATCAGAGATGTCGTGTCAAGTAATATTCTTGGATCATACCGCGGGGGAAAGCGGATCATCTTCATTTATCCCGTTGAGTCAATGGCAACCGAAGCAGCAAATTGCCTTTTAAAGTCTTTGGAAGAGCCATCTCCGAACGTGATTTATATCTTAGTAACGCATCGTATTGATCTCGTTTTACCTACGATTCGGTCCAGATGCGTGGCGATTCCAGTACCAAAACCCAAAGAAGTTGACAGTCTCGAGTGGTTAAGATTACAGGACTCATGCAAAAGAATCGATAGGGATGATTTAGGAGCCTTATTGACTGAACATGGAAAATCTCCCCTTAAAACATTACAAGCGGTTGAAGGTGGGGCATTTAACGGTCAAGTGGTAATTGAGCAATTATCCCGATTTGGAGATATTGAAATATCCCAAGTAATTGATCTTCTTGCAAAAAATTCTCTAATCGATATCTTAAACTGTTTGTACCGTTGGTGTATTGATATCTATTTATCCAAATCGAACTTACCTGTCAGGTACTATCCCCGCTGGGCGGATAAAATAAAACTTTATCAAGATCGAATGAGCTTTTCACAATTAAGCCAATTTATTAAATTTCTAATGATTGAAATGAAGCTAGCCTCGCATCCCTTATTTCCTAAATTACAGCTTGAGTCTTTGCTAGCAAAATATGCCCACCTTTTCAAAGCCTAGAAATGTTTATTGACTCACATTGCCATTTAGATTTTGATGATTTTCAAGTAAATTTTGATGAAATTTTGCAAAACATGGCAACGCACCTTGTTACAAAAGCCTTGTGTATTAGTGTCAATCAGCCAGATTTCCCAAAGGTCTTAGCTTTAGCAAAAAAATACGACCATTTATATGCCACAGTCGGCGTGCATCCTGATTATGAAAACACTCCTGAGCCCACTTTTGACTGGTTAACGATGCAGGCCCAAGATCCTAAGGTAATTGGTATAGGGGAGACTGGACTAGACTATTACCGCATGGCTGACCGAGCATACGCTGATCTTGAGTGGCAAAGAGAACGATTTCGAGTGCATATTCAGGCCGCTAAAGCCGCTCAAAAACCGCTCATTATTCATACTCGTCATGCCTCAACGGATACGATCCGAATCATGCAAGAAGAGGGGGCAAAGGATCCGCGGGGCGTGATGCATTGCTTTACAGAGGGAATAGACGTCGCTAAAGCGGCATTGGATCAGAACTTTTATATTTCTTTTTCGGGTATCGTGACATTCAAAAATGCGCTTGAAATCAAAAATACCTGTCAATATGTACCCCTTGATCGTCTCTTAATTGAAACAGACTCGCCGTATTTAGCGCCTGTGCCGCATCGAGGAAAAATGAACCAGCCAGCTTGGGTCAGTTACGTTGGCAAATATATTGCCGAATTAAAAGGTATTCCAGTCGAGGATTTGGCCATGGTCACTAGCCGTAATTTTTCTGAACTATTTCAGGTTTAGCTATGTCAAATAACTTTTTTGGTAAATTATTGGTGGGTTTTGCCCTAGTCGTCCTGGCGGGTGTGTGCTTGTCTCAAACAAATCAACAAAAGCCCCCAGCTCGACAATCTCTGGCATTTATTACAGAATCTCTTTTTCAAATGGCGTATTTTGATGATTTGGAAGGACTTCAAAAATATCTTGATAGAAATCCCTCAGCGGTCAATTTACAGAACGCATCTGGCGATACTCTATTGATTCATGCGATTAAAAATGACTCGAAGAAAGTTATTCAATATATCTCGCAAGTTAATGATTTAAATGTAGATTTAGAGAATAATAATCAGGAAAATGCCCTCATGTACGCCGCCTTTAAAGGGGATTTACCTTTGGTAAAACACTTAATAGATACCAAACAGGCCAGTATAGAAAAAAATGGCTGGAGCCCAATGCATTATGCAAGCACCAACGGGCATTTAGCGATTATTCGTTTTTTGATCGAAAAAGACGCCTATGTTGATGTCGAAAGCCCCAATTCAACGACTCCATTGATGTTAGCATCTCGAGCCGGCCACATTCAGGTTGTGAAATATTTACTAGATAATGAAGCCGATTTAGCAGCTAAGAATCAGTTAGAGCTGACAGCAATCGATTTTGCAAATATGGGAAATCAAAAAGAGATAGTTGAAGGATTGAAATCCAGATGGAAAAAAATGTATCAATCAGAATACATACTAAAACCATGGCCATAGGGGCCAAGCTATGCAAGTCGGAATCTAATTCCTTAAAAAGCTATAAAATAGAGAAATTCAGTAAATTTTCACATCATTACAAGAATTATCAATACTTACTTAGATGCATAGTATGCGCATAATAATTATTATGTTAAATAAGATAGGTGTATCAATCCAAGGAACATGACAAAGGCAATATGAAATTTCTGCACACGATGCTTCGGGTTACTAACCTACCTCAATCGATTGATTTTTATACACAAGTTCTAGGTATGACTCTTCTCAGAACTACCCAAAGACCAGAGCAAAAGTATGATCTAGCCTTTTTAGGTTATGGCAAGGGAAATCAGGCAGGTTTTGGAGAAATCGAATTAACCTACAACTATGGCGTAGACCATTATGAACATGGGGGCTATTTTGGTCATATCGCAATTGGCGTTGAAGATGTCTATAAAACCTGCGAAATGGTCAAACAAATGGGCTGTAATGTTACTCGAGAAGCAGGTCCCGTAAAGGGTGGTAATACAATCATTGCTTTTATTGAAGATCCAGATCAATATAAAATTGAACTCATTGGTCTGTCCTCTTTCGGATGAGTACCTCCCCTGATACGGGCCAAGACTCGCCTTGCATCGGCATTTGCTCGACTCTTTTTGATGATGTATGTAAAGGCTGCGGCCGGACAATTCTAGAAGTGGCTAATTGGGTGAGTATGTCCCCAGAAGAAAAAAAACAGGTTTGGCAGCGAATTACTGTAGAGGGCACTGCTATGCGTTTTACGCAACAAAAAGACTAAAATAGATCCAGTTAATTCATGCCCTTCGTTGTGAGGTATTCTTCGTAAGTTCCTGAAAAGTCAACAACTTCACCATCCATCCCAACCTCTAAAATCCGAGTAGCTAAGCCGGAAACAAACTCCCTGTCGTGCGATACAAATATCAATGTACCAGCATATTTTTCTAGGGCGATCTGCATACTTTCAATCGATTCCATGTCCATATGATTGGTCGGCTCATCTAGAGCAAGCACATTATGTTTACCTAACATTAATTTACCCCAGATCATTCGACCTTTTTCACCACCTGAAATCACCTTCACGGATTTGGTGATTTCTGGGCCCGAAAAGAGTAATCGGCCTAAGGTACTTCGGATTACCTGATCATCATCCCCTGCTTTTGACCAGTCACCCATCCAATCAGATAAGTTTTTATCGACTGGAAAGCACATATTGGTATCTTGAGGCATTACCCCAACGTTGGCATGTTCAGCCCACTTCACCGCTCCCTGATCGGGGTCAGCCCCCCCAAAACGAGCACTTAAGAGTGTAGTCAAGAGGGTTGTCTTACCCGCCCCATTCTGACCAATAATGGCAATTTTCTCACCGGGCTGAACCGTTATATTCAAATTCTTAAAAATAGTCCGATCAAATGTTTTTGTAATACCAGTACATTCAACAGCAATATTGTGCAGAACCTTTTCGAGTTCAAAACGAATAAAAGGATTTTGTCTCGAAGAGGGTTTGATATCGGCCACCTCAATCTTCTCTAACTGCCTTTGCCGAGATGTGGCTTGTCTGGCTTTAGATTTGTTAGCGGAAAACCTTCTGACAAAGTCTTGTAATTCAGCAATTTTATCTTTTGCTTTGGCGTTATCCGACATCTGCTGAGATCTGGCTTGGGCAGAAGCCAACATGTAATCGTCATAATTGCCAGGATAAACACGTAAAGTTCCAAAATCCATATCAGCCATGTGCGTACAAACCGAGTTTAAAAAATGCCGGTCGTGCGAAATAATAATCATCGTACTATTGCGCTCGTTCAAAATATCTTCTAGCCAATGAATCGTATGGATATCTAAATTATTGGTGGGCTCATCTAATAACAAGACATCTGGATCAGAAAATAAAGCCTGGGCCAGTAAAACACGTAACTTCCAACCAGGAGAAACAGCACTCATGGGGCCTTGATGCAAATCAATTGAAACGCCAACACCCAGTAATAACTCCCCTGCTCTAGCTTCAGCTGTATAGCCACCGTATTCTGCAAACTTCGCCTCTAACTCGGCAGCGTGCATATAATCATCTTCAGTTGCATCAGGATTTGCATAAATTAAGTCTCTCTCCTGTGCAACGCTAGACATTTCAGCATGGCCCATCATCACAACATCCAAGACACGCACCTCTTCAAAAGCAAATTGGTCTTGGCGTAATTTCCCAAGCCGAATATTCGGCTCAAGCATGACATGTCCCGAGGATGGCTCTAATTCACCACCCAAAATTTTCATGAAGGTAGACTTACCACAGCCATTTGCTCCGATTAGCCCATAGCGATTCCCGCCTCCGAATTTAACCGTAATGTTTTCAAAAAGCGGCTTGTGGCCGAACTGCATGGTGATGTTGGATGTTGATAGCACTATGAACTCAAAAAAGTATTAGAAATGATGATAGAAAAGAGATTTCAACCCACCATTTTACTATCCTTACTTAAATTTTCAAGAATTACCAACTACCTGAAAGTTTAAAGCCCTGGGTGGACAAGTCTAAATCACAAGATATACCAACTGGTAATGTAACTTTATCTACACAATGCCCAAACGGTAAGCCTGAAACAATAGCCGTACCTGTCCCAAGTTGCTGTAATTCCTGACTAACTCGACCCAAAGCTTTTAGCAATGAATAGTCCGCATCAAGGGGACCTAATTGATAGCCAGAAAAGTCCCCAACTAATATAGCCGATTGGCTATTCAGTACATTTGCCTGCACCAGTTGTAACAACATTCTTTCCACCCGGTATGGGTGTTCATTGACATCTTCAATAAATAAGATACCTTGATGAATAGTCTCTTTAGACGGGAAATAGGGCGTTCCTAAAAGACTCACTAGCATCGATAAATTCCCGCCCCATAAGGTCTTCCTTCGAAACTCGATTGGGGGTCCCGTATAGAATTCTTGGGAATGCTCCACCTGAATATCCAATTTTTTATTGATAACAGCTTGAATAAAGTGTTGGTATGTAAATTGAGATATCTCTGCACTAGATTCATTGCCAAAATCGGCAGAAATCATCGGTCCAGCATAACTTGGCATACCAGTTTGAGCTAATAAACCGAGGTGTAATACTGTTAGATCACTGTGGCCGACAATCGAAAGTCCCTTTGCAACCGCTTGACCAAGCTTAATCCAAGCTATTTGAGGAAGTATGCGAGTCATGCCATACCCGCCCCGAATCCCCATGGCAATCAACCCATCATCATTTACCATTTCTGCTAAAGCATTAATTTCATGGGCCCTTTCATGATCCATCCCTGCAAAACGTTCAAATTGACGATTGGCAGCAGTCGCATTATGGATTACAAAGCCCTGGTTTTCTAACCATTGCAGGCCTCTAGTTGCTCGCTCGATATTGAGTAAAGGACCTGAAGGTGCAATGCAGTGCAGATGGGCTAAGACTTGGGGCATAGTTGAGGCATATTTTTTTAATGGGCTAAAAGACGCTTATTTTTAAAAAAATCCTTTAATAACTTGGAGCATTCGGCCTCTAGAATACCACCCTGAACTGCCGTGTGGTGATTTAAGGCAGTCTCTTGAAACACATTAATGACCCCACCCGCAACACCAGTTTTAGAATCAAATGCTCCAAAAATTACCCGATTGACTCTGGCATGAAAAATAGCCCCGGCACACATTAGACAGGGCTCTAGTGTGACATATAGATCAACCCCAGGTAAGCGGTAATTTTGTAATTGCTTGGCGCCCTCACGCAGGACATTCATTTCAGCATGGGCAGTCGGATCATGCCTCGCAATTGGCAAATTATGACTAGTGGCAAGGCAATGCCCATCCTTGACGAGAACTGCCCCGACCGGAATTTCTCCCTCTAGGGCGGCCAGTTTCGCTTGCTCAATGGCTAGACGCATCCATTTCTCATCGTCCGAAAAATGACTATTCATTTAGGCCGCACACACATCAGCCCAGCAGTTTGGGGTTTCATACAACCGAACGCGTTGTAAGGTCAATTTTTTCATAAAATGATTATTTAAGGCCGGTGCTAATAAGTCAAAAGCATACTGAGCAATATTCTCCGCAGTTGGAACAGCCTGCATAACAGTCGTTTTATGATCCACAATAGTCTTTAGAAAGGCCATTAATTCCGTATCAGTCTGAGCCACAAAGAAAGAATGATCCCAATGCTGAATAAGGACATCATTCATGATTTTCTTGATATCGCCAAAATCCATAATCATCCCCTCATCCCTGGCACCACTTGTTTCATTGACCTGACCTCTTAGAGTAACCTCCAAACAATAGCGATGCCCATGCAAATGACGACATTGACCATTGTGGTTCGGGATTCTGTGTCCAGCATCAAACTCTAATTTTCTGGTAATTTCAAAATATTTCATCTTCGGGGATTGATCTAGGGTAAGTGGATTAATTTGTGCTGCTGCAGGCTAAGTCGCCATAATGGCCTCTTTTTACAGAGTTCAATAGCTAAATTGATATTCTCTGCTTGCCGAGGACCGTCCATTGCTTGTAAAAAGAAATGTTGGAAGTTCATTTTTTCAAAACGCTTGAGGGACAATTCAATCTCATTCAAATGAGGTATCTGATGATTTTGAGGAATCACATATTTGATTTCGTCTCCTTGTAAGCAAACCAAGCTTGAACCATTTTTTGGGCTAACGCAAATCCAATCAATATGTCCAGGAGGCTTAATAGTGCCATTGGTTTCTATGGCAATCTGAAAATGTCGTTCATGAAGTGCCTTTATCAGAACCTCATCTAATTGCAGTAATGGTTCTCCACCCGTAAAAACTAGGTATTTATTAGTCTGAGATCGATTCATTTGAAGCCACTCAGAATCAATCGCATTTGCTAAAGAATTGGCATCAGGAAACTTCCCTCCCCCAACACCATTCATTCCAACAAAATCTGTATCGCAAAATTGACAAATTGCTTGAGCTCTGTCTTCTTCTCTGCCAGACCAAAGGTTGCAACCCGTAAAACGGCAAAAAACAGCTACCCGTCCGGCTTGCGCCCCCTCGCCTTGCAGCGTACTAAAAATTTCTTTAACTGTATACATATTCTTATTTTAATCCCTATCCCTTCTCTTTCGGATTAGGCACTTAGATTTGAATACAATAGATAGCCATGACTATTAACCATTCGCTCGATATTCCCGAGGGATTTATTCTGCACGAATTATCCCCCCAGTCTGAACAATTTTTAACGATGCTTGGACCTTGGTATTATAAAAATGTCCCCACCGATAACGGCCACGTTGAGCGCGTATTTGGTATTCGAATTGAGCCAAAACACACCAACATTTGGGGCACTGCGCATGGTGGAATGCTGATTTCCATGGCTGATTCTGCTCTAGGATATAACTTATCTAGAAGTACCGAGCCACCACAAAAACTAGTTACGGTCCACTTAAGCTCAGATTTTATGGCTAGTCCCAAACCCAATGATTGGGTAGAGACTGAATTTCGAATTAGCAAAATCGGTAAACGAATGAGCTTTGCGGAGTGCTCCCTCAAAGTTGGCAATAAAATTATGCTCAGGACAAGTGGTGTTTTTACTGTTCTGAACCAACTAAAAAAAGTTCAAAATGATTAGATTCATGCTCTTGAAACATACAAATAACTCAACATAGGAAAAACCATGTCACAAACGTATTTTGGTATTGAAATTCCCTTCATCGAAAAAATGGCTATGGATGTAGAAAAGATCTCCGAAGATTTGGTGCATGTGCACCTAGATTTGCAACCATGGCAGTGTAATTCCTTTGGAGTTGCGCATGGTGGCGTTATGATGACTTTGCTCGATTTTGCAATGGCAATGGCGGCTAAAGTAAAGCATGGCCATTTGGGTGGAGCGATGACAATTGATATGTCAACGAGTTTTATCAAAGGTGGCAAAGGCAAAATGGTTGTCCATGGCACAGTCCTCAAAGCCGGTAAGTCGATTCAATTCTGCGAAGCTTCGGCTTATGATGCCTCAGGCGACTTACTCGCCAAATCAATGGGCACATTTAAACTCGTTGAGTTTAGGTAAGCTCTAATCGACTATGGTTAATCAGCACGATCTTTCTGAAAAAAAATTGCGCGTATGGGCCAAAGATCATCTAGCAGCTATTGAACCAAATCAAGATATTCAAATCAAGCGAATAGAAGGTGGCCAATCGAATCCTACCTTTTTAATTACGCAAGACTTATTCCAATGTATTCTCAGAAGAAAACCCATCGGTAATCTTCTGCCAAGTGCCCATGCCATTGACCGTGAGTACCGCGTCATTGAAGCGCTTTCCCGAGCTGACTTTCCAGTTCCTCGGGTCTATGCCTATTGCAAGGATCCAAGCATTATTGGTTCAGAGTTCTATGTCATGGAGTTTGTCGATGGGCGCATATTTTGGGATCCGCGCCTACCCGATTTAGATGCCTCAGATCGCTTAGATATATTTGATCAAATGAATCTAACAATTTCTAAGCTGCATCAAATCTCTCCAGATTCAATTGGCCTAGGTGACTATGGCAGAACTGGTGGTTACGTGCAAAGACAATTAGAGCGCTGGTCTAAGCAATATTTGGCCTCTCAAACAGAACCCATCGATGCGATGCACCATCTCATTGAGTGGTTACCAAAACATATCCCAAGTAATGATCCAACCAGTATCGTTCATGGAGACTTTCGGATTGATAATATGATTTTTCATCCTAAACAGTCTCAAGTCTTAGCTGTCTTGGATTGGGAGTTATCGACCTTAGGTAATCCTATTTCTGATTTTGCATATCATATGATGGCTTGGCGATTTCCTCCTGAACTTTTCAGGGGATTACATGGGATCAATTTTGAAGAGCAACAAATACCAGATGAGCAAAGTTATTTAGATTCCTACTTAAAAAGAACTGGTTTTAAGCTCAATTCTAATCAGGAGTGGGAGTTTTATATTGTCTTTAACATGTTTCGCATGGCGGCCATTCTTCAAGGAGTTGCTCACCGAGCAATTCAAGGCAACGCTGCTAGTCAACAGGCTATCGAAATGGGCAAAAAAGCGCGCCCCATTGCCGAATTAGCTTGGCTACAAGTCCAAAAACTTTAATAGATTGATTATTCTATGCTGACTGATTCGTGTATCGCGTTAACTGGTCTGATTTACTAGGTGCGTTAACTCTTCATCAGTAAAACCTGCTAATTTTCTAGCATCAATATTAAAAGGACCTTTTAAAATCGGCGCCTTATATTGTTTACATAAATCTTTAAAAGCCTTCATTGGATCAAGCCTTCTTGCCTGACACAGGTAATTAAACCAATAATTACCAATTTCTACATGACCAATTTCATCTCGCAAAATAATATCTAGAATCTCGACCATACGCATATCCTTAACTTGTAAGAACCGATCTCGGATCATCGGAACAGCGTCTAGACCTCTAGCTTCCATTGTTCTTGGGACGAGCGCCATCCTAGCTAAAACATCTAATTTTGTCTTATCAACCATCTCCCACAAACTATTATGCGCAGTAAAGTCCCCATAAGAATATCCCAGCTCTGCTAAATGCCCTTGTAATAAGTCAAAGTGCTCGGACTCTTCTTTCGCAACTAAAAGCCAATCACGATAGAACTTGATGGGCATGTCAGAAAAGCGCCAAATAGCGTCTAGCGCTAAATTAATAGCATTAAATTCTATATGGGCCAATGCATGCATTGCGATAGCCCTTCCCTCAACCGTATGCATAGCTCTTTTTTTTACAGCTAAAGGGGGTACTAATTCTGGTTTATCCGGAAATCCAGGAATCAATTGCTCATCAGGAATAACGGCATTTTCATATTGGAGACTACTGGCTTGAATTAGATTGCGTTGATATAGGTCCTTGACCTCCAGTACCTTCCTAGATGGATTTTTGATACATAGACAGTGAAAAGCTTCTTCTTGAAGGGACATGGTGAGCAGTTGCGATACAGTATGAGGAGAAAAATCAAGGATAATACAATTTGAAACGTTTTTAACTAGTTCGTACAACTAATCCTGCAAGGAAATCAAATATGATAAATAAACTTCTTACTCTGTTTGCCACGCTGGCATTCATCACTTCGACAGCCATCGCAGATAACTATCCTAGCAAATCAGTCAAAATTATTGTGCCATTTGCTGCAGGTGGGCCTGCTGATAATTATGCACGTTTTATAGCACAAAGACTGCAAGATGATTTTAAACAAACATTTTTAGTAGAAAATAAGCCAGGTGCTGGCTCGATTATCGGTACTGACTTTGCAGCAAAATCGCCAGCAGATGGTTACTCCCTGCTAATGATGTCAAATACGCAAACTGTCAATGAATCACTTGTTCCCAACAAACCCTTTAATTTGATGAGGGATTTTGTCGGTATAGCTCCAATCAACTTTTCAGATCTCGTCCTCGTTGTCAATCCCTCTGTTCCAGTCAAAACACTGGCAGAGCTAATTCAACTTGCCAAATCCAAACCTGGAAAGTTAAATTTTGCATCCTCAGGTACAGGCACCCCTTACCACATGGCTGGGGAACTTTTTAATTCCATGGCAGGGGTTAATATTACCCACATTCCTTATAAAGGGAGCTCCGGAGCTAGGACGGATGTCATTGGTGGTCAAGTTGACATGATGTTTGATGCAGTTACCACGATGAATGAGTTTGTTAAGGAAAACAAGGTCAAAGCGATTGCTACGACTGGTAAAAATCGCTCTGCGATTATGGCTAGCACCCCTACTGTTGGTGAAGCTGGAGTTCCTAAATTTGAGGCAACGATTTGGCTTGGAATAATGGCTCCCAAAGGCACCCCTTCTGAAATCGTCACACAACTAAATAATGCCATTCGAAAAGTTATCGCGCGTCAAGATGTCAAGGATCTTTGGGCTAAGCAAGGCGCTCTGCCTTTATCAATGACCGTCCCAGAATTTAATCAATACCTTGAAGCCGATATTAGCAAATGGGCTGCAATTGTTAAGTCAGCAGGTATTAAACCCGAATAATAAAGGATCGTATGGAATTAGTTATATTAAGTGGTGGTGCAGCGGCTGGCGTTGTTAAGGGATTACAAAAAGATTTCGAAGAATTGCATCAGTGCGCCATTCATGCAACCTTTAATGCGGTTGGTGCGATGCGAGAGCAGTTATTGCAAGGATCTTACTGTGATCTAATTATTTTGACAAAATCTCAAATCCTGCAATTAATCGAGTCTGGTCACGTTATCAAGGATTCAGATATTTCTTTGGGTATAGTCAAGACAGGAGTTGCAGTTAAATCAGGGACTCCTAAACCACCCATTAAAACAAGGGCTGAGTTATTGACAGCATTTCGAAATGCCAAAGGTATTTATTTCCCAGATCCAGAAAAAGCGACCGCCGGAATCCATGTGATGCATGTTCTCAAATCCCTTGGCCTTGATCAAGAAATTGCTGATCGTTTTCGTACTTACCCAAATGGGGCAGTTGCTATGGCTGCAATGGCTGCTTGCAATGAAGACCAATTAATTGGTAGCACCCAAGTGACTGAAATTAATATTACGCCAGGAACTGAACTAGTGGGGAATTTACCTCTAGAGTTTGAACTAGCAACTGACTATACCTTGGGTATATGCTCAAATTCGCAGCAGAAAGATCTTGCACAACTCTTCTCTAACTCTTTAACTGGAAAAGATTCCGTGGTGATTCGAAAAAAAATAGGATTTGAATTTTTAGAATAAAGAAATCTTTCCTAAAAAAATATAGCTACTTTTTTTCCTATATTTGTAGAGGAATCTTTCCGTCTCAGGCTTGTTAGAGCTTTTATTTCGATCAAATTAACCACATACTTATTTCCAATCTTTTCTAACTGGATAAATTACTGCACCGATTTCTAGGCGATAAAGAATATCGTGTAACTTTTTTGAAATCACTTTGATGTCAATTTGAGACTATTTAATTTCACACTTGATTGATATGAAAGGGTTGAAAAATGCCAAAAAAGTTATCATTGGCTAATAAACTTATGCTCAAATCCAATACCACGATATAAGAAAATACCTCTATAATTATCTTGACATATAGACGATCATCTATATAATTGAAGCATGACTTCAAAACTGACTTGGCACGAAATTAAGCGACAAGCCACTTTAGCTGACCGAGGTCTTGACTTTGCTGACGCTAATCAGATTTTTACACGTGTAACCTTTGAGTTTGAAGATCAGAGAGCGGACTATGGTGAGAAGCGCATGGTTTGTTTCGGTTATTTGTTCGGTCGTTTGGTTGTGGTTGGTTTTGTTCAACGTGGCGATGCTCGCCATATTTATTCGATGAGGAAAGCAAATGAACGAGAACAAGCTAAATTTGGGTAGTGATATGGCAAGAGTGGACGCACATGAAATTTCAGATCAAGAGTACGATGAACTTCCTGAATTAACGCATGCTGATATTGAGCGCGGAGTTTGGAAAATTGCAGGCAAAGAGGTTACGCCAGCCGAGGGTAATGCGTCTTTTCGTTTAGCACTAAAAAAGCAAAAAATCAATATTACCCTAGACCCTGACGTACTAGGTTGGTACCGTGCTCAGGCCGGAGGTCGTGGCTATCAAACACTGATCAATGCTACGCTGCGAGAAGCTATGACGACTCAGAAGATAGAAGATGCCTTACGAAGAGTTATTCGCGAGGAACTACACCGTTAAATTTTGCGCCGTACGCGCAAAAAACACACTTACAGTAACGACAGTAACAACTGGTTCGTGTTTCGTGAAACTTTTGTGTAAGTTGAAAAACTATATAAATAAATACCTTAGATAAAAAAAGTCACTCCCACTCAATAGTAGCTGGTGGCTTACCCGAAATATCATAAACGACACGATTAATTCCTTGTACTTCATTAATAATTCGATTGGAGACATGTCCTAAAAGATCGTGTGGCAAATGGGCCCAGTGAGCCGTCATAAAATCTAAGGTTTGGACTGCCCGAAGTGCAACAACATATTCATAGGTTCTGCCATCGCCCATCACCCCTACAGATTTAACCGGTAGAAAAACTGCAAATGCCTGACTAGTTAAGTCATACCAGCTTTTTTTTGAAACGGGTTCTATCCATTTATGTAATTCTTCAATAAATATAGCATCTGCCCTTTTTAAAATCTCAGCAAATTCTACTTTTACTTCACCCAATATCCTGACAGCAAGTCCTGGACCTGGAAATGGATGACGATAAACCATTTCAGGAGGTAAGCCTAATTCAATACCTAGTTTACGAACTTCATCTTTGAATAATTCACGTAAAGGTTCTAGTAAAAGAAGATTCATATCATCGGGTAAACCACCAACATTGTGATGGCTTTTAATCGTATGAGCGCCTTTTTTTCCCTGCCCAGCAGATTCGATAACATCGGGATAGATCGTACCCTGGGCTAACCATTTTGCATTAGCAATTTTTGCTGATTCATTTTGAAAGACTTCAATAAACTCTTTGCCGATAATCTTTCTTTTTTTCTCAGGATCAGCAACGCCATGCAACTGGTTAAAAAATTGCTTGGATGCATCTACATGAATTACTTTTACGCCAAGGTTGCGCGAAAACATATCTAAAACCATTTCTGCTTCATTCAGACGTAATAAGCCGTGATCGACAAAAACACAAGTGAGTTGGTCTCCAATAGCTCGGTGGATTAAAGCTGCAGCAACAGAGCTATCTACGCCACCGGATAAACCCAAAATTACCTCATCAGTTCCGACTTGTTGCTGAATAGATCCAATGGCTTCAGTAATATAATCACCCATTTGCCAGTCAGGCTTACAAGCACAGATTTGCTGCACGAAGCGCTCCAATATCGCAACACCCTGAAGGGTATGTGTTACTTCTGGATGGAACTGCACAGCATAAAATTTCCTCTCTTCATCTGCCATACCTGCTACCGGACAGGAATCAGTCGATGCCATCAATTTAAAGCCACTGGGCATTCTTGTTACAGAATCACCATGACTCATCCAAACTTTGAGGATCCCATGACCATCATTCGTAGTGAAATCTTGAATTTGATCGAGCAATTTAGTGTGGCCTCGAGCTCGAACTTCAGCATAACCAAACTCTCTAGACTGACCAAGGGAATGCGCTGTTTGGACTGAACCACCTAACTGCTCAGCCATAGTCTGCATGCCATAGCAAATACCCAGCAAGGGGACGCCTAAGTTAAAAACTATTTCTGGAGCCCTTGGCGTATCACCCTCTGTTACAGAATTTGGGCCTCCTGATAAGATAATTCCTCGAACCTGCTCCGCTTGAACTATTTTTTTTAGCCGTTCCGAATCAATATCAAACGGAAAAATTTCTGCAAGAACTTTTGAATCTCTCACTCTTCTAGCAATGAGTTGTGTGACTTGCGAGCCAAAATCCAGAATCAGTATCTTATCGTGCACAATAGATTTTTTATAAATACGATTAATCAATATGGTAATTAGGCGCTTCTTTAGTAATCATCACATCATGGACGTGTGATTCACGAATACCCGCAGACGTAATTTCAACAAACTCTGCCTTCGTATGCAATTCATCGATGGTACGACATCCACAATACCCCATCGATGCGCGTATGCCGCCAATTAACTGATGCACTATGGCCAATACACTGCCTTTATAGGGTACTTGCGCCTCAATCCCTTCAGGAACTAATTTATCAACATTCGCACTGTTATCCTCTTGAAAATAACGATCAGCTGCGCCATCTTTCATCGCACCAATAGATCCCATCCCCCGATAACTTTTAAATGACCTTCCCTGGAATAAAAAGACCTCACCAGGGGCTTCTTCAGTTCCAGCGAAGATACTACCCATCATGACAGTATTGGCACCAGCCGCTAATGCCTTTGAAATATCACCTGAATATCGTATACCCCCATCAGCAATTAAAGTGACGTCTGTTCCTTGCAGTGCTTTGGCAACATTCTCAATGGCGGTTATTTGAGGCACGCCTACCCCTGCCACAATCCTTGTAGTACAAATCGAGCCAGGCCCAATCCCGACCTTCACGCCATCAGCCCCATGAGCCACTAAAGCTTTTGCGGCTTCGGCTGTAGCAATATTGCCACCGATGACTTGCACGTCTGGAAAATTTTTCTTGACCCATTTGACCCGATCAAGGACTCCTTGACTATGCCCATGAGCAGTGTCAACAACGATAATATCGACCCCAGCTTTTACTAATAACTCCGCACGCTCGTCATTTTCTGGACCTACTCCAATTGCTGCACCAACGATCAAACGGCCCATAGAGTCTTTTGACGCATTGGGGTGCTCTGTTGCTTTTAAAATATCCTTAACGGTGACTAGTCCTCTTAATTCAAAGGCGTCATTCACAACCAACACGCGCTCTAGCCGATGTTTATTCATGAGACGTTTTGCCTCATCTAAAGTAGAGCCCTCTCGAACAGTTATTAAGCGCTCTTTGGGGGTCATCTTGCTTCTGACAGAAGCCCCTAGATCCTCTTCGAAGCGCAGATCGCGATTGGTAATAATTCCGACTACTTGTTTACCCTCTAGAACGGGGAAACCTGAAAATCCATGTTCTTTGGATAAAGCCATCACCTCGCCGACAGTCATATTGGGAGGGATAGTAATTGGATCTCTTAAAACGCCCGATTCATAGCGCTTTACTTTTGAAACCTCACGTGCTTGCTCGATTGGCCTGAGATTTTTATGAATAATACCTATACCACCCTCAGTTGCCATCGCAATAGCCAACCGCCCCTCTGTGACTGTGTCCATTGCTGCAGAAACTAACGGAATATTAAGAGAAATACTTCGAGTAAGCCTAGTTCCAAGCTGGGTATCTCTCGGTAAAACAGCGGAGTATGCCGGAACTAAAAGGACATCGTCAAAAGTAAGTGCTTTTTTAATAAGACGCATAAAACCTCTCCACACAAAATACAATTATAAAGGGTTTAAAAAGAGACTCCTGATTATCGAATAACACGATTAATAGCCCTTTTTTTTGCTTTTTCTTGTAAAACGGCATCTTTATTCTGGTTGGCTTTTTTTCTTCGAATGGTTTTAGGATCAATAAGGATAGGTCTATATAACTCGATACGATCACCCGCATAAACTGTTGCATCATGGGTCAGGGAAACACCAAATACCCCAACACTCCCTTTTTTCAAAAAAATAGGATCATTCAAACTAGTGACTAGTCCAATTTGCTCTAAGGCCTCCAATAAGGTGGTTTCTAACTTGTTAGAGTTCAACTTAATTTGGTGGTGAGTGATCTGAGGTGGTAAAACTCGCGCATCACAAAGCTCAACCGCGATCGTCGACAATGAGTTAGAAACTTCTTTACTCATCTCTCTCACCATAAAGATCATTCGCTCTTTGCACAAAACTATTTACAAAAGTATTTGCAATCATACTAAATACCGGTCCAATCACTTTATCCAGTAAAAAATTGGAAAATTCGTACTTTAATTGAAATTCAATTTTGCAAGCATCTGCCCGTAATTCGGTAAAAATCCAATGCCCTTCAAAGTTTTTAAATGGGCCATCTACAAAGCTCATGTCTATTGTATGAGGAGCTTTTTGATGATTTTTTGTATGAAAAAATTGCTTAATGCCCTTAAAGTTAATCAAGATTTTGGCTTCCATGAGCTCTGGCGTTGACTGAAAAATTTCTACACCACCACACCAAGGGAGAAATTCAGGATACTTTTCAATATCAGTAACTAAGTCGTACATGCGTAAAGCAGAATGGCTAATCAATAGAGTTTTTTGTATATTTGCCATAATCCTCCTAATTACTCTATTTTATCAATGAATTGACCAGATTTTAAAAATTACGTTTTTGCAGTGTGCTCTACTAATCACCCTATAATCCTTGCATGAGTATTGTTGAAAATAAAAAAGCTTTTTTCGATTACTTTATTGAGGATCGCTGGGAAGCAGGTCTTGTTTTAGAGGGTTGGGAAGTTAAAGCCATCCGATCTGGGCGAGGTAATATCAAAGAAGCCTATGTTGTGGTGCGCCAAGCAGAGCTATATTTAATCGGTTGCCACATTAGCCCTCTGCCAGAGGCCTCAACCCATATTCACCCCGATCCGGTCCGAACTAGAAAACTCCTTCTGCATACCGAAGAAATACATAAACTCATTGGTAAAACAGAGCAACGTGGCTACACCATCGTCCCTCTGAACCTGCATTATTCGCGCGGCAGAGTCAAATGCGAAATAGGACTGGCCAAGGGAAAAAAACAATTTGATAAGCGCCAAACTGAAAAAGATCGCGATTGGGTCCGTGAAAAAGCGCAAATCAGCCGAGGGAAATACAGTACCTGATTGCTCCTCATCGGCGCAATTCCCCCGTTTTGTGAAACCTTGACATAAAGCTTAAGCAATCAAAATTCCTCAGGCTTTATGCTACAGATGGATTCTTATTTAGATAAGGCTTCCCAAGTACTAATTACCGTGTCCGGGTTAAGGGACATCGAGGCAATGCCTTTATCTAATAACCATTTTGCAAAGTCAGGATGATCTGAGGGGCCTTGACCACAAATCCCTACATATTTTCCCTTTGCTTGACAGGCTCGAATAGCTTTTTCAATCAGATTTAAGACAGCGGGATCTCGCTCGTCAAAATCCAATGCCAATAACTCCATTCCAGAATCACGATCAAGACCTAAGGTTAATTGGGTTAAATCATTCGATCCAATCGAGAATCCATCAAAATATTCTAAAAACTCCTCAGCGAGAATAGCGTTCGAAGGAATTTCGCACATCATAATAATTTTTAAGCCATTATGACCCCTCTTTAAGTCATTGTTGGCCAATAAATCAATCACTTTAGCGGCTTGCTGAATGGTTCGAACAAAAGGAATCATTAATTCAACATTGTTCAAACCCATCTCATTACGCACTCGCTTAATCGCCACGCACTCCATTTCAAAAGCCTTGGCAAAGTCAGCTGAAATATAACGTGAAGCGCCTCGAAAGCCTAACATAGGATTTTCTTCATCAGGCTCATACCGAGAACCACCAATCAATTTTTTATATTCATTGGATTTGAAATCTGATAATCTCACAATCACAGGCTTCGGATAAAAGGCAGCTGCTATGGTAGCGATACCTTCAGACAGTTTGTCAACATAAAAGGCGTATGGACTTGAATGCCCACGAGCAACACTCTCTACTGCCACCTTTAAATCAGCATCAATATTGGGATAATTCAAAATCGCGCTTGGATGTATACCAATATTGTTATTAATAATGAACTCTAACCTTGCCAAACCCACACCCTCATTCGGTAATTGGCAAAAGTTAAATGCTAACTGCGGATTACCGATATTCATCATAATTTTTAAGGGAATCTCAGGTAACACGCCATGATGAACCTCACTGACCTCCATCTCTACAAGGCCATCATAAACATTGCCTTCATCACCCTCAGCGCAGGAAACCGTAACCATCATGCCATCTTTTAAAGCCTCCGTCGCATCACCACAACCGACGACTGCAGGTACACCAAGCTCTCTTGCAATAATTGCCGCGTGACAGGTTCGTCCACCTCGGTTAGTAATGATTGCAGCCGCTCGTTTCATAACCGGTTCCCAATTTGGATCGGTCATATCAGCAACTAAAACATCACCCACTTGAACTCGATCCATTTCCGATACATCGCGAATGATTCGAACTGGCCCTGCGCCAATTTTTTGGCCAATAGCACGACCATGCGTTAATAATTTTGACTGCCCTTTTAATTTGTACTGCAAATCTAACTGTGCAGATTGCTGACTTTTGACAGTTTCTGGCCTAGCTTGCAAGATATAAATTTTTTGGTCAAGTCCGTCTTTACCCCACTCAATATCCATTGGGCGACCATAATGCTCCTCGATAATTAGTGCATATTGTGATAATTCAATAATATCTGCATCATTCAGTGAATAACGGTTGCGTGCCTCTAGTGGCACATCAATCGTCTTTACTCGTCCAGATTCACCGGGCTGTGTAAACGCCATTTGGATTAATTTTGAACCTAAATTACGGCGAATAATCGGATATTTACCAGTTCGTAAGGCATGCTTAAAGACATAAAACTCATCCGGATTGACCGCCCCTTGAACAACGGTCTCGCCTAAACCGTAACTAGATGTGATAAAGACTGCTTCTTTAAAGCCAGATTCAGTATCCAAGGTAAACATGACCCCAGATGCAGCTAAATCAGATCTAACCATGCGTTGAATCCCTGCGGACAATGCCACATCGGCATGAATAAAACCCTTATGAACTCGATAAGAAATAGCGCGGTCATTGTATAAAGAGGCAAAAACCTCCTTGATTCGTAACAAAATATCATCAATACCAACAACATTGAGATAGCTCTCTTGCTGACCAGCAAAAGATGCATCTGGCAGGTCCTCAGCAGTTGCCGACGACCGTACAGCGTAAGAGCCATTTCCTTGGCTATCTAATAGAGCAAAAGACTGCCGTATCTGAGCCTCTAATTGGGGCTGAAATGGTACTTGAGTAATCCAATGACGGATCTCCTGTCCAGCCAAAGCTAGCGCCTTTACATCGTCTACATTTAAGTGTTCTAGTCGTTCGGCAATTTTTTGGGTTAACTGGTGATGTTCTAAAAATTCTCGAAAGGCCAGCGCTGTTGTGGCAAATCCTGTCGGCACGCGAACTCCTTTAGAATGGAGCTGCGAGATCATTTCTCCTAGGGAAGCATTCTTACCGCCGACTAACTCGACATCGGTCATCCGAAGTTCTTCAAAAGGTATAACATAAGCATTTTGATGGGATACGTTGAACATAAAAACTCTCTTAAAAATTAAAAATCCGCATAATACTCATAATTACTTTATTTTATCAGCCTAATAGACTATGAATTCAAATCACCGTACCGTTTTAATTGTTTCTGATGGCACAGGCATTACAGCTGAAACTTTTAGTCACTCCATCTTGGCTCAATTTGAAACGTCTTTTAAACAAATTCGTATGCCCTTTGTGAATACTCTCGAAAAAGCCCAAAAAGCTAAGTTGGATATTGATCAAATTGCTCAAAAAACAGGTACGAAACCAATTGTATTTTCAACTCTGGTCAACCCCGAAATTAATCAAATTATTCATACTTCAAAAGCCTTAGTGATGGATATGTTTAATACCTTTGTCGCCCCTCTAGAAATTGAACTGAATCTCAAATCTACGCATGCTATTGGCCGCTTTCATCAAAATATTGAAACCGAAGGTTATAAAAATCGTATTGAAGCGATTAACTTTTCCTTGGCGCATGATGATGGCCAGTCGCATCAAAATCTTGATGAAGCAGAAGTTATCCTAGTTGGTGTTTCCAGAAGCGGTAAAACACCAACTTCTCTTTATTTAGCGATGCAGTACGGCATCAAGTCCGCGAACTATCCCTTAATACCTGAAGATTTTGAGAGAGGCACCCTTCCCAAAGAACTTCCGCAATATCATGCCAAACTATTTGGCCTAACAATCAATGCCAAACGTCTATCAGAAATTCGCCATGAAAGAAGACCAGGAAGTAAATATGCAAGCCAAGAAAACTGCCGATATGAGGTTAATGAGGCAGAAGCAATGATGCAAAGAGAAAATATCCCGTCAATTTCCTCAACGCATAAATCTATCGAGGAAATCTCAACTACAATCCTTCAAATACTCAAGTCTGACAAAACTGCTTACTAATCTCATCAATATTTATCCCATCACTACATATCCCTCCATTGTAGTAAATGGCATCAATCAAACTATGCTGTACGGTGCAGTCGAACTCGCAAGGTCTCAAATAAACAGATTGCCGCAGCAGATGCAACATTGAGTGATTCAACTCTAGACTCCTGTGGGATCCTTACACCTTGCGAGATATCTTGAATCAACTTGGAAACCCCAAAACCTTCATTACCAAAAACCCAAGCAACAGGACTTGATAAGAGATCATGCATCTCGAACAAGGATAATTTTCCTTGTAATTGGGTACTTAAAAGAGGTATTGGTAAGTGTGAGATGTCCTCCACGGTATAAAAATCTTCCGAGATTTCTAATACTGCTTGTGCCCCCATCCCCGCGCGTAAAACTTTATTTGACCATGGGCAAGCAGTCCCTGGTAAGCAGATAATTTGTCGAAAACCTGCTGCGGCGCTAGTCCTTAATATATTTCCAACATTCCCAGCATCTTGTACGCCATCCAAAATCACTAAGTCTTGGTTTAATTCAATCTGATTAGAATTCTTAAACTCTACTAATGCCAGTAAAAAAGGACCCGTATGAAAGGCCGAAACTGCTTTGACTAGGCTTTCTTTCAATAAGACAAAGTCATAGCTCAAGGCGGAGTTTGAAATCGAATCGTTCACTAAACTAGTTATCAACTCCTTAACTTCTGGAATATCTACACTTGCTGGGTTTGTAATAATTGTTTTTAACGAAGCACTATGGCCAGCACGGTACCAAGAGTCTAAGAGGTGCGTCCCCTCTAAAAGTGTCAGAGCCTGCTCCTTACGTAATTTGGCAGCGCTTCGCCCACCAACCTGATGCGCCATTAATTGTTTTACAAGATCATTGTTTTTTGATTCAACCCATCTAAAATAATTCAACAAATTATCTGCCATCAATTATCCTTTATAGAAGTAGTTTCTTAATAGGCCCAAATGTTAATCGATAACCTGGTATTAATCCTAATTGGTGAATCATCTCTAGATGCCTCTTTGTAGGATATCCCTGGTGGTCCTTAAAACCGTACAAGGGGTATTCTTGGTCTAGTAGCGCCATCTGGCGATCTCTAGTAACCTTAGCAAGAATCGAGGCCGCAGAAATAACCGGTGTTGAGGCATCGCCATGAATCATGGCCTGCGACGGGACAGGTATATCTGGGCAACGATTCCCGTCTACTAAAACCAGATTTGGCCTCATCAGAAATTGCTTCATCAGATGATCTAAGGCCCGTTGCATTGCCAACATGGTGGCTTGCAAAATATTTAAGCGATCAATTTCTGCAGGACTTGCTTGACCTACACCCCAAGCAAGAGAATTCTGAATAATTAATTCATATAGTTGATTTCTTCTAGTAGCGCTTAACTTTTTGGAATCTTGTAAGCCAAAAATAGGATTTTTATCATCCAAGATCACTGCACCGGCGACCACGTTACCAATTAAAGGGCCTCTTCCTGCCTCATCAACTCCACAAATTAATTGGCATGACTCAGCAAGCATCTTATTTATGCAGCATTGTGTTGTAGATTGCCTGAGCCAACAATGCACGGGTTGGCATAGTTAACTGCTGATGTAGGTCTTCAAAACGATCTACTAACTGGGCAACTTTGGATGGTTGATTAAGCCATTGTAAGATTGCTTTGGCCATTTCTTGCGGGACAGCATCTTCTTGTAAAAACTCCGGAACAACAAAATCTTGACACAAAATATTGGGCAATCCGACATACGGTAAATAACCTTGCTTACGCATGATTGTGGCAGTTAACCATGGCACAGAGTAAGAAATTACCATGGGCTTTTTCCATAGAGCAGCCTCTAAGGTCGCCGTTCCACTAGCGATTAATACCACATCGGCTGCCTCTAAAACTAAGCTTGAATTTTCGGGTATCAAATGAATCTGAATATTGGGACGAGCCCGCTGCACTGCTTCTTTGAATCGTTGTAAAGGTGCTTGTAAGAAGGGCTTGGCAACAGGTACTAAAAATCGAACTGGACCACTATGCAGGTGATCAATTTCTTGGATCGTTTGAAAGAATCCTGGAGCAATATAGGAAATCTCAGACTTCCTACTGCCTGGTAAAACAGCAATCACAGTTTCATCTGCAAGAATCGCCGTACTCTCTAAGAAACCAAGATCAAATAATTTCTTTTTAGCAAGCTCCGGGCTGGGCTTGCGAGGAATCATACTTGCTAGTGGGTGTCCGACATAGGTCGCTGCAATACCTGCATCATGATAAATTTTGGGCTCAAATGGAAATATACAAAGCATATGATCAACGGCTTTTTTAATGCCATGAATTCTGCCGCCTCGCCAAGCCCATATAGATGGGCTAATATAATGTATCGTAGGAATTTTTAGAGCGCGACATTTCTTTTCAACAGCCAAGTTAAAATCCGGCGCATCAATGCCGATATAGATATCTGGCCGATTTCTTTGAATTTCTTGCACAAGATCAAAGCGGATTTTTAATATATAGGGTAATTGCTTTAAAGCTTCAACATACCCTCTCACACTGAGCTGATCCATTGGCCACTGAGACGTAAACCCTTCAGCTTGCATATGGGGCCCACCAATACCAACGAGTTTTGCATGTGCTAAGTCAGGATGACTAAGACAAGCAGCGATTAACTCACTACCTAATAAATCTCCCGACGGCTCGCCAGCAACACAAGTAATTAAGGGTTGCATAGACGCCAACTAACGGATGATGCCTCGCGTTGATGCGGCTAAAAATTCCAAAAATTCTTGAACTTTTATTTTGGAATCCGCCAATAACGATTCATCAAGACTTAGTTGCTCAATAGCTACTTTAGCTTCATCAAAAGTTAAACCATCTTTATATAAAATGCGATATGCGTTTCTTAATACCGCAATCGTTTCTGGTGTAAAACCACGGCGCTTTAAGCCCTCAGCATTGAGGCCATGCGGTTGGGCTTTATCGCCAGCAGCAATCACATAGGGTGGAATATCTTGTACTAAAGCAGAAGCTCCACCAAGCATGGCGTGTTGGCCAATTCGGACAAACTGATGTACCCCTGACATCCCGCCTAAGATAGCCCAATCCCCAACAATGACATGCCCAGCGACCTGAGCATTACTTGAGAAAATCGTATGGTCGCCCACAACACAATCATGGGCAATATGGACATAAGCCATAATCCAATTGTGATGACCAATCTTTGTCACACCTTGATCTTGAATGGTACCCGTATGAATAGTAGTGAATTCACGAATGGTATTGTGATTGCCTATTTGGAGTTCAGTCGGCTCACCACGATACTTCATGTCCTGAGGAACACCACCTAATGATGTAAAGTGACTAATCGTATTATCTTCCCCAATTGCAGTACAACCTTCAATCACCGTGTGAGAACCAATTTTAGTTCTTGCACCAATCTTGACACTTTCGCCAATCACCGTATAAGGCCCAATACTGACTGAACTATCTATTTGTGCTTTTGGAGAAACAACGGCCGTTGGATGAATCAGAGACATTTCATTCGGCCTTTTTCCGAAGAGCACATAGCAACTCTGCCTCGCAAACAATTTCTTCATTCACCGTCGCAAAAGCTTTGAATTTCCAAATACCTGATTTATATCGCTCTACGAGGGCATTTAATATTAACTGATCACCAGGAACAACTGGTTTTTTAAACCGCGCACCGTCAATCCCCGCAAAATAATACAGGGAGTCTTCATCTTTTTCTTCAGAAAATGCCAGTAATGCGGAGGATTGGGCTAGTGCCTCTAAAATCAATACTCCCGGCATTACCGGATAATCTGGAAAGTGACCCGTAAAATGCGGTTCATTCATCGAGACATTCTTAAGCGTTTTAATTCGCGTTCTAGGATCAAGTTCAAGAACACGATCTACCAATAAAAATGGATAACGATGCGGTAGTAACTTTAAGATCCGATTAATATTCATTTCCATCTTTTGCCATTTCTTCTTTTACAACTCGTTGCAGAGTCGTTTATTTGCTAATTGGTTATTCATTATGAGGCTTTTTGGTATTCATTAATTCTTTAATCTGCTGTCGTATTTTATCTAAACCTCGAATGATGGCAGCATTTTTTTCCCACCGAGGATGAGGGATAAATGGAAAAACACCCGTAAAGTGTTGCCCAGGTTCTTTGATAGATTTGGTAATTGAGGTTCCACCTGACACAGTGGTTCGTTCGGCAATCTGCAAATGGCCTGAAAAATTCGAGTATCCACCAATGACGCACATGGGACCAAGTTCCGTACTTCCCGCAACTCCAGAACAACCTGCCATAACTGTATGATCACCCACTTTGGCATTGTGACCAATCTGCACTTGGTTATCAAATTTACAACCATTACCGATGATGGTATCTGCCATGGCTCCTCGATCAACAGTCGAGGATGCCCCAAGCTCAACATCATCTCCGATAATCACCCTTCCTGTCTGAGGGATTTTTACCCATTCTTTCGAAGTCGTTGAAAAATCAGGCGCAAAACCAAAGCCATCTGAACCAACGACAACTCCACCGTGAATAATTCCTCTTGCACCAATCCGACATTCATCATAAATCACCGTCATCGGATGGATTACCGTATCCTCACCAATCACAACGTTTTTACCTAAATGGACATGGCTAACTAATCTAACACCCGAACCCAAGGTAACTCCAGGCTCTAAAACACAAAAAGCTCCGATATAGCAATTACTTGGAACCGATGTCTGCGGTGAGATAAATGCGCTTGGGTGGATAAACCCCGCTATATTGGGTTTAGACAAATTGGCGAAATATTGGGCTATGCGGGCAAATAAGGCATATGGATTTTTAGAAACCAAGTAGGCCTTTGTCGGTGTATTGTCATGCATACTGATTGATTGCGTTAAGAACTCGTAATCAGCCTGGTTAACAATTAAAACGCCAGCTTGACTGAGTAATGCTTGCTGTCGGTAGAGTGGGTTTACTAAAAAGGAAATTTGATCAAGTTGGGCATCTTGCAAGGTGGCTACTCCCCGCATATAAACACCTGGCGTATCTCCAAAAAACTGGGCATCTAAGGCAAAAGCTAACTCACCTATCGATAGTTTTTTTGAAGAAAGATCGTGCACAATTTAAGCACAAGTAAGAAAAACTGCAGTCAATAAAAAATGATTATCTAGCATTTAGTGCATTAATTACATCACTAGTAATATCAATTCGAGGACTGACAAAAGCGGCGTCTTGCACAACTAGGTCAAGCTTTTTTTGCTCAACAATTATTTTTAATACTTGATTGGCCCGCTCAAAAATCTTCGCTCGTTCTTCCGCTCCGCGACGCTGAGAATCCTCGATTAACTCCCGCTGCTTGCGTTGAAGCTCACGGTCTTGATCCGCTAATTCACGCTGCTTACGGATCCGGTCAGGCTCAGGTAAAATCGCCGCATCCTTGTCAAGCTGAGCTGCATCAGACTTAATCCTAGCAACACCGTCACGGACCTCTTTTTCACGCGGCCCAAACTCTTGCTGCATTTTCGTTTGAGCATCTTTAGCCATTTTTGATTCACTCAGAATCCTCTCCAAGTTAACAAATGCAATCCTCGTACCCAAATCCTGTGCCATCACCACTTGCGAAAGAATACCAAGCGTGTAAAAAAAACTGATAATGAATATGTTTTTTATTAATAAATGCTTCATGCAAATTTCCTTAAGAAATTAAAAAAGTGTACCAAGTTGAAATTGTAAATTCTGAATCTTGTCCGTAGATTTTGTATTAATAGGAACGCCGTAACTAAACTTTAAAGGACCAAGAGGAGAAATCCACGCAATCCCCATTCCGTAAGAATATCTCATATATTCTCCTACGTCTGAAATTTGGTTAAAGGCGCTACCGGCATCCACAAATCCAAAGAATCGAAGCGTCTTATCAGTCCCAGAGCCCGGCACCGGAAAAGCATACTCAACACTACCGACTAGTTTAGAGGATGCACCAGTTGCCTGATCTAGTCCTGTTAAAGAGTTTCTAAATATGGGCCCCAGTGAGCCCGGTGAGTAACCACGAACTGAACCAATACCACCCACGTAATAATTTTTCATGATTGGAAAAGGAGTTCCACTGTAGGAATCGCTATAACCAACATTACCATTTAAAGATAAGGTTTGAGTCTTTGTAATCGGGAAAAAATGTTGATGCTGGTAGGATAGGCGGTAATAATTAGACTGATCTACTGGTAAACCTAATTCAAAATTAGCCTGTTGATATGCTCCCATGGATGGAATCAACGCACTATCCCGTCGATCAATGGCCCACCCAACCGTAAGGGGTAAATTGTATGTACTACCAGAATTATTACCACTAGCATCAGCCGGTTGGCCTGATAATTCAGCGGTGTATGCCTGGAAAGTGGTGGGCGAATTGGTTGTTGTACTAATACTCAAATTCTCAATCGCAGCGCCAAAAAAGATCCGACCAGTTTCGGAATACGGTACGCCAAACCGAGAACCTAGACCAGCAGTAACAATTGTATAGTTGCTATCTCCAAGGTAGTAAAGGGGTTTGGACGTTCTGTAGTAGACATCAGAAAATCGACTAATGCCATCATCTGTAAAATACGGATCAAATTGAGATACCACTAAAGTTCGGTTAATACGGCCTGTATTGATATTAAACCCCACGCTGGTACCCGTACCAAATGCGTTCTCTTGATTAATACCGGCACTCAAAACCACACCTTCAGTTGATGAGAAACCCGCTCCCAAATTGAACGAGCCGGTCGGCTTTTCTGCAACCTTCACATTTAAATCCACTTGATCGTTAGAGGCTGGGATGTCTTGAGTCGAAACGTCAACTTCCGTAAAGTAACCTAGCCTATTAATACGATCTTTAGATAATTTGATCTTTTCAGCGTCATACCAAGAACTTTCTAATTGACGCATTTCTCTTCTGACCACACTATCTCTGGTTTTCGAGTTACCAATAATGTTGATGTTTCGAACATACGCGCGCTTTCCAGGATCAACCACTAAAAGCATATCAACAGTTTTATCTTCCTTACGAAGATCAGGTTGGGGCGTAATCGTAGCAAAAGCATAGCCGTAACTGCCAAGCATATCAGCAATAGCCTTAGTGCCGATATTGAGTTTCTCCGATGAATAAATCTCACCAACCTTTAAAGGAATTAAAGATTTGAACTCTTCATCTTTTCCAAATAGCTCACCGCCTAATTTGATATTCTTGACGCGATATTGCTCGCCTTCAGATAGATTGATGGTGAGAAAAATTCCCTTCTTGTCTGGTGAAATGGAGACTTGTGTCGAGTCAATACTAAATTCTAAATAGCCTTGATTCAAATAAAACGACCGAATCGATTCTAAGTCTGCAGTTAATTTTTGCTTCGAGTAAAGATTGTTTTTGGTATACCAAGAAAACCAATTACCCGTAGATAACTGGAAAACCTCTCGGATTTTACTTTCCGGGAATACCTTATTACCAATAATATTGATTTGCGTGATTTTAGAGACGACACCCTCTTCAATATTAAAGAAAACAGATACTTGATTTCTTTCTCCAGGTGTTACGGTAGTTAATATTTCAGCATCATAAAAACCTTTACTAACATATTGGCGCTTGATCTCTTGCTCGGCCTTGTCTACTAATGCCTTATCGTAATAGCGCGCATCCGATAAACCCAGGGCACGAAGAGCTTTTAATATCGCTTCTTTATCAAACTCTTTCATACCCGTAAAGTCAATCCGCGAAATCGTCGGACGTTCTTCTACTAAAACCACCAGAACCCCGTTATCGACTTGGACCTGAACATCTTTAAAAAATCCTGTATTGAACAATCCACGAATTGCGTCAGCACCCATGCTGTCGTCAAATGATTCGCCAACCTTCACATTTAAATAATTGAAAACAGTACCTGGTTCAACCCGTTGTAATCCCTCAATACGAATATCTTTAACTACAAAGGGCTCAGCGGCATGAGAAGACAGAGTCCATGTGATCGATGCACAAGTAAGGGCAGATAGTATCGATAGATGAAGTTTATTTTTTCTAATTTTCAACAAAATGGCTCTTTAAATCAATGTTTTGAATATTTTAAACCTATTACAGGTCAGCAAGATAAATCTTCTCCCATAGATTCTATTATCCATGAAACAAACGAGAGATATCGTTAAAAACTGCAATCCCTGTAAGTATTAAAATACCTCCCAAGCCTAATTTAACAGCAATCGCTTTAAAATCCGCGGATACGCCTTTACCATAGATAAACTCCCAAAAATCAAACACTAATTGCCCACCGTCAAGCATGGGCAAAGGCAGCAAATTCATGAGCCCTAGGCTAATACTGATTAATGCCAAAAATCCTAAGTAAGGAATGAGTCCCGATTGAGCAGACTGACCGGCCATATTGGCAATACCAATTGGCCCACTAATTTGTGAAAATGAAACCTCACCCAACACCAGCGCTCGAATACTCATGATAGATACAACCGTAATGTCATAAACCCGATCAGATGCTAAGGTCAACGCCTGAAAAAAAGAGGTTTCTAACCGAAATGTCGCCATTGGGGTAGATCGCCGCATTTTTAAACCAAGCTGTTCAAATAAGTCTTGCTCCATATTCAGCGATTGAATCTTTTCTTTTGGAAAATCGATCCGGTAGACCCCTTTAGACTCATGATCAACTTCTAAAGCAAATCCTTCGCCTGAAAATATTGCTCTTAACAGCTTCCACCGCAGTCGGTTCCAACTTGGGATATCCTCAAAATTGACTGCCTGCTCCGCAACATTCGCATCTAAGAGGGCAAATCCCCTCACCTCATCGCCGGCTTCAACCCCCTCCATGGCGGCTATTGTATTGGTATTTGGATCATCTAGAATAGGCTTGACCTGCATCGGATTACTTAAAAATAAGGCGCTTAGTAAAACCCAAGCTAATAAAAAATTCGCAAAAGGACCGGCCGCAACAACCAGAGATCTCTTCCAAAGAACTTGTTGATCAAATGCCTTACCTGCCTGGTCTACTGTTAAATCTGAACGCTCCTTACTATCAAGAAGTTTAACGTAGCCACCAAGCGGAATTGCTGAGAGAACAAACTCCGTATCAAAAGGGTTTTTGGGTGTTTTTTTCCAAAGTACAGGTCCAAAACCAATCGAAAATCGCTCCACAATAATCCCACAGAATTTGGCAGTTATGTAATGCCCAAATTCGTGAAACCCCACCAAAATAAGGATTGCCAGTAAAAACGCCAGTATAGTCATCATCTATTTCCTTAAGATACGCTCGATCTCTTTTTTAGCTAAATCTCTTGCCTCTTGATCAGCCATCATGATTATCTCAATACTATCAGCCGACACACTAGCAAGTCGCTCAAGTGTTGCTTCTACCACCTGGTCAATGCATGTAAATGGAATCTGATTGTCTAAAAAACTGGCCACTGCAATCTCATTAGCGGCATTTAAGATAGTAGGCGCTGTACCGCGAGCTATCGCCGCGTCCCTAGCTAGACGTAAAGCTGGGAACCTTTTGATATCTGGCTTTAGAAAAGTTAATTGCGATAGCTCCTCCAAATGGAGTGGTGCAACCCCAGAACTAGTCCGATTTGGCCAAGCCAAACCGTAGGCGATCGGTGTTCGCATGTCTGGCTGTCCTAACTGCGCAAGGACGGATCCATCAATATAGCGCACCATCGAATGAATAACACTTTGTGGATGTATCAACACTTGAATTTTTTCAGGTGGCATATTAAACAACCACATCGCCTCAATTAACTCTAAGCCTTTATTCATCATCGTTGCCGAGTCAACAGAAATTTTTCGACCCATCACCCAGTTGGGATGAGCGCAAGCCTGATCAGGAGTTACCTGAGACAATTCTGCCACGGAAACATGTAAAAACGGCCCCCCCGAAGCTGTCAGAATCAACTCCTCCACACCTGCCCCAGAATCGCTATGAGTTTCAGTTGACCGAGATAAGCACTGAAATATCGCATTATGCTCGCTATCAATTGGCAATAAGATAGCCCCATGCTGCTTAGCCGCATTCATCATTAACTGACCAGACATCACTAAAGCTTCTTTATTGGCTAACAAAACGCGCTTGCCAGAACGAGCCGATTCCAGGGTGGGTAATAGTCCAGCTGCCCCTACAATGGCAGCCATTACCGTATCGACTTCTGGATGGAGGACCGCTTCAAGAAGACCAGCCTCACCCCATAAAACACAGGTTTGGTTTAGATCAATCATGCTCGATATTTTTTGGGCTAATGCTTGATTGGCGACAACCACTAATTGGGGCAGAAACTCCAGTACTTGTTTAGCCAGTTTGTCGATCTGAGTGTGGGCAGATAATGAAACAATACGGTATAAGTCCGGGTGCTGTCTAACTATATCGAGGGTATTTTCACCAATCGAGCCAGTCGAGCCAAGAATGCATAACTTTTTCATCGAAGCAATTGCAATAAAACTGCGGCAATGGGTAAAGTGGGTAATAAAGCATCTAAACGGTCAAGTACGCCACCATGTCCAGGTAAAAGCTGGCTACTATCCTTTTGACCTGCTAGTCTTTTGAGTAAAGATTCGAATAAATCTCCAACTACGCTCATACCCATTAAAAAGATTACACTAAAGAAAAATTTGAGCTGAAAATGTGTCTCAAAATGATCTAACAAACCAAATCCTTTGACTATACAAAAGACCATCAAAACGCATCCCAATCCGCCAAAAACGCCTTCCCAAGATTTTCCTGGGCTAATCAATGCTGCTAGCTTAGTCTTTCCCCATTTTTTACCAACAAAATAAGCGCCAATATCAGCCGACCAAACAACTATCAAAATACTCATAAACAACCATAAATCAGTATTTCTCAATAAGATACAGGCATACCAAGCGCTCACAAAAACAAAAATGCCAACCACACCCAAAAAGAACGTATAACGATCGATTTGTATCAACAGTCCTATCTTTAATAAGTATGGCGCACAAACGACCCAGAAGAAAACACTACCCAAAAGCATGGCCTGTAAAAAATAAAAGACTGCATCAGACATGCTCAAGGAGTCAAAAATAATACGCTGCAACGCGAGATAACTGAACAGCAAAATAACTTGCACGAAGACAGCATATCCAACAGGACGAGACGGATTATTGGGCCAAATAAGTCGAGCCCACTCCCAGGCAGCAAGGCTAATTACAAAGCTTAAAACGATATATAAATAGGACTTTGGGAGCAGAAAAAAAACTGGTAAAAAAATAACGAATAAAGCGATTGCCGTAAAAACTCGCGCTTTAAGCATTTTTAACGAGTTGATTCTCTAGCAATTGATGTCCTGTTTGGCCAAATCGTCGCTCGCGTAATCGATACCATTCGAGACTTTTTTGAAACTGTTTCAAATCAAAATCAGGCCAAAACGTATCGGTAAAATACATCTCGGTATAAGCCAAATGCCATAACAAGAAATTACTTACCCGCTGCTCGCCTCCTGTACGAATAAATAAATCCGGCTCTGGGGCATAAGACATGGCTAAGTAAGGATTTAACCAATTCTCATCAATATCATCGGGCGAAATAAGAGGATTATTAACCAAGGCTAAGCGCGTGGCATTGAGAATATCCCACCGACCACCGTAATTGGCTGCAATTGTCAGAACTAATCCCGTATTTTGAGCCGTCAAAGTCTCGGCTTTTTGGATACGCTCTTGAATCTCATCCGAAAATGCCTGTAAATCACCAATCACGCGAAGTCGAATATTGTTCTTGTTCAGACGAGCGACTTCTTTATCTAAAGCCTTTAAAAATAGACTCATCAGAAAATTTACCTCATCGGTCGGCCGACGCCAATTTTCAGAGCTAAAAGCAAACAAAGTCAGATATTTGACTCCTGCTTGGACACAGTTTTCGACCGTCTTGCGAACCGTATCCAAACCGCGGTTATGTCCTGCAACTCTCGGTAAAAAACGCTGATTAGCCCAGCGACCATTGCCATCCATGATGATCGCAATATGCTTAGGTACTGCAGATACTTCTGGAACTGCTAATGTAGAACTGATCATATAGGTGCTAAACATCAAGTGGGAATCGTTTAATCATAACAAAGTTATTAAGTCAATCATACGAACTACACTGTCATGATTTCTTTTTCTTTATCTTGCACTAACTTATCAACTTCAGCAACAAACTTATCCGTGCTTTTTTGAACGACATCCTGCGATTTACGCTCATCATCCTCAGATATCAATTTATCCTTCGAAAGTTTTTTTAAGCCCTCATTCGCATCTCTTCGTAAGTTACGAATTGCTATTTTAGCGTCCTCACCCTCAGACTTAACTAGTTTAACCAACTCTTTTCGACGCTCTTCGGTGAGCGCTGGCATAGGAACACGAATGACATTGCCCTGTGTTGATGGGTTTAAACCTAAATCCGCGTCGCGGATCGCTTTTTCAACTACCGCAACCATCGGCTTTTCCCATGGGGTAACAGTAATAGTTCTTGCATCTGCCAAGCCCAGATTGGCAACTTGAGTCAAGGACGTGGGATTGCCATAATAATCAACCAGAATATGCTCTAAAAGACCGGTATGCGCTCGTCCAGTGCGTATTTTAGATAGCGACCCTTTGAAAGAATCAATGGACTTGATCATTTTTTGATCTGTATTACTAATGACTTCATTCAATGCCATACAAACTCCCTCATTAAACGTGTACTAAAGTACCCTCTTTTTCACCATTTACAACCCGCAACAGAGAACCTTCTTTAAAAATAGAAAATACCTTAATCGGCAATTGTCGATCACGACAAAGTGCAAAAGCTGTAGCATCCATTACCTGAAGATTCTTGACAATGGCCTCATCAAACGTAATCGATTCATAACGCACCGCATCCGGATTCTTATTGGGATCACTCGAGTAAATACCATCAACTTTGGTGGCCTTTAGGACAATATCAACTCCCATCTCAGCTCCACGCAAGGCTGCAGCGGTATCAGTCGTAAAAAAAGGATTACCAGTGCCGGCTGCAAAAATAACTACTTTGCCCTCACTCATATGCCGAATAGCTCGAGGTCGTATATAGGGCTCTACAACCTGATCCATCCGTAATGCCGATTGCACTCTAGCTTCAACTCCTTGCTGGCGAAGGGCATCTTGCAAGGCAAGAGAATTCATCATCGTAGCCAGCATCCCCATATAGTCTGCAGTAGCTCTGTCCATTCCAGCAGCACCGCCAGCAACTCCTCTAAAGATGTTTCCGCCCCCAATGACGATAGCTAATTGCACCCCTAACTGAACAACTTTAGCAATTTCCGAAACCATCGATTCAATAGTTGTTGGATTAATCCCAAATGCGTCGTTTCCCATTAAGGCTTCACCAGACAACTTGAGAAGAACACTTTTAAAGGCTGTCATTATGATCTTTCAGATAAGTACTCATATTATGATAACTATAAGCCTAGATTACTGTTTTCAATGTTTACTACAACTCCACTGCGATTCAATCTGATAAATTCCATAGCAATGTTGCGCTGCAGGGCCAAATCCGCGCTCTTTACCCCGCTCTTTAACCCCGAACGCTCTTAAACCCGCCCACCAATGAACTAACTAAGCTGTACCTTTTGCTGCAGCAACTTGCGCTGCTACTTCAGCAGCAAAATCATCTTGACGCTTTTCAATTCCCTCGCCCACGATATACATGGTGAAAGAGTGAATCGTCGTTTGTTGCTGTTTGAGCATCTGTTCTACAGTTTGTTTATCATTCTTCACAAAAGTTTGGTTTAGTAAAGAAACCTCTTTCAAATACTTCTGTATTGAACCATCAACCATCTTGGCAACTATCTCAGGCGGCTTCCCAGACTCAGCAGCTTTTTGCTCAGCAACGCTGCGCTCAATGGCAATTTTCTCAGCAGGTACTTCTGCAGTCGATAAAGCAACCGGCTTCATAGCTGCAATATGCATTGCCACATCTTTGGCAGCAACCTCATCGCCTACAAATTCAACCATCACGCCGATCCGGGTACCATGTAAGTAAGATACCAATTGGTTAGAACCGGAAAATAACTGAAAACGACGAATCGATAAGTTTTCCCCAATTTTCCCAATTAACTCGGAGCGGACTCCATCAACCGTCTTTTCACCAAGATGAAGAGCCAACAAACTTGCAACATCCTTTGGCTTACTATGTACGATCAAACTAGCACAGTCACTCGCAAATTTTAAGAAATCATCGTTTTTTGAAACAAAATCTGTTTCACAATTAATTTCTAAAAGCACTCCTTGATGACCATCAATCAGGGAGGTAATTACGCCCTCCGCTGTAATTCTTGATGCTGCTTTACTCGCCTTACTACCAAGTTTGACACGTAAAATTTCTTCGGCACGGGCCATATCACCAAGGGCTTCGGTTAGAGCTTTCTTACACTCCATCATCGGCGCATCGGTTTTAGCGCGCAACTCTCCCACCATGCTAGCTGTAATTGCAACCATTTACTCTGCCTTTCCTTCCTCATGAATAGCTTCTTCAGGATCTTTAATCGCTTCGACCAATTGTGACATGGCAGAAGCCTTACCTTCTAAAATGGCATCAGCCATACCACGCACATATAAAGCCACCGCTTTACTAGAGTCATCATTACCTGGAATAATGTAATCTACGCCATCTGGGGAGTGGTTCGTATCAACCACAGCGATTACTGGAATACCTAATTTTTTTGCTTCCGTTAAGGCAATTTTGTGATAACCAATATCTACTACAAAAATCGCTTCCGGAATACCCGCCATCTCTTGAATACCGCCTAAAGACTTCTGCAACTTATCTACTTCACGTTCATTCATCAAAGCTTCTTTTTTAGCTAAGCGCTCCCAATCACCGGTCTCGCGCGCAGCAGTCATTTCCTTTAAACGCTTAATGGAACCTTTGACAGTCTTAAAGTTCGTTAAAGTACCGCCTAACCAACGGGCATCAACATATGGCATTCCAGCCCGAGCGGCCTCCTCTGCAATGATGTCTTTAGATTGTCTTTTGGTTCCGACAAACAAAATTGTTCCACGATTGGCTGCAATTGTGCGCGCAAATTTGGTAGCCTCTAGAAATAACGGTAACGTTTTTTCGAGGTTAATAATGTGGATTTTATTTCTATGGCCGTAAATGAATGGGGCCATTCTGGGTGACCAGAAACGGGTTTGATGCCCAAAATGGCATCCAGCTTCTAGCATCTGACGCATTGTCACTGACATAATTCAATTCTCCTAAGGGTTAAACGAAAGTCAAATCCTGATTACGCTAAAAAGCGCCACCCCGGATGGTTTGACTCGAGATTCTCTGTTGAATGATATTTCTGATCAAGTATTGGCTAAAATGAATTCAAATTAAAAATCTTTGAAAACAAAGGCAATAACGACAAAAAATAATCAATGCTCAACAAAGTTTTAGCATTATAAGCTACTTTCAGCCATAATTCCAGTATGAGAGAACTTTTTACTAAAGAATCAGACATTCAGGCGATGCGTCAAGCAGGGCAGTTGGCCAGTGAAGTACTAGACCATATCGCACCGCATGTTCAGGTAGGTATCTCCACGGAAGAAATAGACCGGCTTTGCCATGCCTATATGCGGGATGTGCAAAAAACGATTCCAGCCCCCCTAAATTATCAACCACCCGGTTATCCGCCCTTCCCGAAGGCTATTTGCACCTCCGTCAATGATGTGATTTGCCACGGCATTCCGAGCGAACGCCTTCTTAAATCAGGTGATATCGTAAACATTGATATTACGGTCATTACCCCAAGTGGCTATTTTGGCGATACCAGTCGGATGTTCTTAGTGGGTGAAGTTTCAATCATGGCAAAACGTCTTTCTCAAATCACCTTCGAATGTATGTGGCTTGGTATCGCACAAGTTAAACCGGGAGCCCAACTTGGAGATATCGGCCATGCGATCCAAAGTCATGCTGAAAAAGCTGGTTACTCCGTAGTTAGGGAATATTGTGGTCACGGAATTGGTAAAGTATTTCATCAAGATCCGCAAATCCTGCACTATGGCAAACCAAAAACAGGTGACAAACTAGAAGAAGGAATGACTTTTACGATCGAACCCATGATTAATGCCGGCAAACGAGATATTCGAACCATGCCCGATTTGTGGACTGTAAAAACAAAAGATCGTAGCCTTTCAGCACAGTGGGAACATACCGTCCTAGTGACACAAAACGGCGTCGAAGTCCTAACAAGCTCCCAAAACTGCCCAGAACCTCCAGAAATTGTTAAACCTCAGATTTCCGGAAATACGTCCATTGCTTGAAAATCTCCTGTACACCTAATGAACAAGTTTTTAGAAATTAAAACGAAACTTTTCGAGCAATTTAATGCTAGTCAACAGGTCACTAAACTGACTAAAAATTTAAGCGCTGCCGCTGAGACGATCCTCAAGGAAGCATGGCTCAAAGCCGGTCTTGATCAATTTAATCCCCAACAAATGCCAACCTTGATTGCTGTGGGTGGATTTGGTAGAAATGAGTTATTCCCTTTTTCTGATGTAGATATTTTGTTCTTGCACAATGAACAACATATCGAACTGGTTGCTCAAAAATATGGTGAACAACTCGAAAAATTCGTTTCTTTATGCTGGGATTATGGTCTTGAAATAGGGTCCTCAGTCCGCAATTTAGATGAATGCCTGAACGAATCAGCCAAAGATATTACTGTGCGCACCTCCCTCTTAGAGTCACGCTATCTACTTGGTAATATCGAACTTTACACACAGTTTCAGATAGCTTTTGACAAAGCAATGGATTGCCGCTCATTTTTCTTGGAAAAACTTTTAGAGCTTCGGCAACGCCATCAAAAATATCAAAACACACCCTACGCCCTAGAGCCAAACTGTAAAGAAAGTCCTGGTGGCCTGCGGGACTTGCAAGTTATTTTGTGGATGACAAAAGCCGCTCATCTAGGGGCTAGTTTTAAAGACCTCTATCAACGTGGCATCATTACAGCCCACGAAGAAAAAGAGCTATCCAAAAATCAAAGAACTCTCCAAAAAATCAGGGCACAATTACATCTTTTATCCAAGCGGCGTCAAGATGTATTAATTTTTGAGGCGCAAACTGCTCTGGCAGAAAGCTTTGGCTTAACTAGTACCAAAGTAAAAAGAGCAAGCGAGCAAATCATGCGAAAGTATTACTGGGCCGCTAAAGCTGTAACCCAATTAAATGAAATTCTTATTCAAAATATCGAAGCGTTGATTTTTCCTCAAAAAGCGCTTACGCCACTGCCGCTGTCGGAATATTTTATTGATCGGCAAGGTCAGTTAGATATCTTGGATCCACTCCTTTTTGAAAAAAAGCCGGATCAAATTTTAGTAACTTTTTTACTTTTTGCCAGTTACTCCCAATTAACTGGATTTTCTACCCAAACCATGCGCGCAATTTATAACGCCAGAGAGTTAATGAATGCATCTTGGCGGAATCAGCCCGAAAATCGACAAGTATTTTTAGCCATCATTAAGCAAACTACAGGTATTACAAGAACCTTACATTTAATGAACCAAACTAGTGTTCTCGGTAGATATCTTCCACCGTTTCGAAAAATTGTAGGACAAATGCAACATGATTTATTTCATGTGTATACCGTTGACCAACACATAATGACTGTTTTAAAAAATGTTCGTAGATTTTTTGTGGCTGAATTAGCCCATGAATTTCCTTTTTGTAGCGAATTAGCAGCTAATTTTGATCAGTCATGGATCTTAGTCCTAGGCGCCATATTTCACGATATTGCTAAGGGACGAGGTGGTGATCATTCAGAGCTAGGGAAAAAAGATGTCAAGCTATTTTGTACCCAGCACAGTATTGCCAAAGAAGACGCTGATCTCGTTTCATTTTTAGTCGCAGAGCACCTGAGTATGAGTCAGATTGCTCAGAAAAAAGATATTTACGATCCACAAATCATAGCCTTGTTTGCTCAAAAAGTACAAACAAAACGCAACCTAACCGCGCTCTATCTTCTCACTGTCGCTGACATTCGTGGCACAAGTCCAAAGGTCTGGAATGCCTGGAAAGGTAAATTATTAGAGGATTTATATCGTGCTACGCTCCAATATTTGGGTGGGGCATCCTTTGATGCCAACTCGCAATTAGATCTGCGCCAGAAAAGTGCCCTCGAGCAACTCCGGCTGCACGGCATTCACCAAGATGCCCACCTAGAACTTTGGAAAAGTTTAGACGTAGGCTTTTTCTTAAAGCATGATGCGAATAATATTGCCTGGCTTACGCGCCATCTATTTAATCATGTCAAGACTATAGAGCCGATTGTGAAAGCGCGCCTATCCCCAATTGGTGATGGTCTTCAAATTGTGGTCTACCTGCCAGATCAAACTGATTTATTCGCTCGGATTCTAGCTTATCTCGATCAAAGTGGCTTTACGATTTTGGATGCTAATGTTCATACAACCTTGAAGGGTTACGCGCTTGATACTTTTGAGGTCTTACATGTGCAAGGACGAGAAATCGGTTCTTATCGGGACTTAATCCAAATGGTTGAGTATGACCTCTTGAAAACTCTAAAACAATTAGCCCCCCTCCCCGAGGTCCAAAAGGGGCGCACGTCTAGACAATCGAGAACCTTTCCAATTCAACCTCGAGTTAGTCTCATCCCCGATGAGCGCAGTGAACTGTTTGTTTTATCCTTAAGCACAAATGACCGAGCTGGCCTTCTCTACGCTGTTTCTAGGATTTTGGCTAAACATCAAATCTCTTTAAAAAATGCGCGAATTAATACTCTTGGGGAAAGGGTAGAGGACACTCTCTTGCTTGATGGAGAGCGATTAAAATTAAATCCAAAACTGCAAATCCAAATTGAAACTGAATTAATTGAAGCCCTAGCGATATAGAGTCAGCTTTGTTAAGCATCGTTCAATGCTCTTTCTTCCAACGACACAACTGGTAGTTCGTAGCCGCATTAAATCCATCATGATTTAACTGCCTAAGAGTTTTAATAGCGCAGCTTCATCAAGTACCGGTACTCCTAATTCAACGGCCTTTTCGAGTTTACTACCAGGTTCTTCACCAGCAATCACATAATGTGTTTTAGCAGATACCGATCCCGTAACCTTAGCGCCTAAAGCCTCTAACCTAGCCTTTGCATCGTCTCTTGACAGGTTAGGTAAAGTACCTGTTAAAACGACCGTCTTACCTAAAAAAAACGCCTCGGTCGATATACTCATTTCTTCTACTTGCGGCTCTACCCCAGCGGCCAGTAATTGTAATATCAATTCACGCTGATGAGCTTGCGCAAAATAATTCACGATCGAAGTAGCCACAACCGGACCAATATCGCGAACCTGCAGTAAATCATTCTCGGAAGCGTCCATCACACCATGAATCGATCGAAAATGCCTTGCTAAATCCTTCGCCGTGGTCTCACCGACATGACGTATCCCTAATGCAAAAATAAACCGGCCCAATTGGGGCTTCTTGGAACCCTCGATGGCATCTAATAAATTTTGGATTAATTTTTTATCCTGAATACTGTCCTTTTTTTGCGAGTTACTCGGGTTAAGATACAGTAACCCGACCAAAGCAGAAAAACTATTCGTAAGTCTGTATAAATCCACCGGAGTAGAAACAAGCTTGGCATCTACTAGTTTTTCAATAATCTTCTCACCCAAGCCATCGATATTCATAGCCCGTCGATGCGCAAAATGCATAATCGCCTGTTTTCTTTGGGCGTCACAAAATAAACCGCCAGTACACCTGGCAATAGCCTCACCTACCTGCCTGTCAATTGGAGAATGACATATCGGACAATTGGTTGGCATCTCAAACACCGCCGTATTAATCGGTCTGAGTGTAATGACATGGCTTAAGATTTCAGGAATTACGTCTCCTGCTCGACGCACAATGACCGTATCGCCAACCCGGATATCTTTGCGAACAATCTCATCTTCGTTATGTAAGGTCGCGTTCGTCACTGTCACGCCTCCTACAACGACCGGCACCAAACGGGCTACTGGTGTAATCGCTCCAGTTCGCCCCACCTGTACCTCAATAGACAAGACGATTGTTGTGGCTTGCTCAGGAGGAAATTTATGTGCAATTGCAAATCTTGGAGCCCTAGAAACATAACCTAAGCGCTCTTGTAATTCGTAGGCATTGACTTTATATACCACGCCATCAATATCAAATGGCAAGTCTTTTCGTCTTTGGGCAACACCATGAAAATACTCCAGCAACTTTGTCGGACCAACTGCAATACACCGGTCTGTACAAATAGGTAAGCCAAATTGGGCTAGTTGATCTAATAACTGATCATGGCTCAACGGTCGCCAACTCGCTGGAATAAACTCGCCAATACCATAGGCATAAAATGAAAGTTGACGTTGGGCTGTAATAGCCGGATCTAACTGTCGCAAGCTCCCAGCGGCGGCATTTCTAGGGTTGGCAAATAGCTTACCTTGGACAAGCAATTGCTTTTTATTGAGTTCTTCAAAATCAAAACGACGCATAAAGACTTCGCCACGAACCTCAACCCGATCTGGAATATTGGAACCCTGTAATTGTTTTGGTATGGCATGAATCGTCCGAATGTTATCCGTGACGTTTTCACCCACCGCCCCATCTCCTCTTGTAGCTGCCCGAGTAAGTTGACCCTTTTCATATAGAATCGAAATAGCCAATCCATCAAACTTTAATTCACAAGCATATACAACTAAGTCAATATCTAAGGACTCTTTACACCGCTTATCAAAGGCTAAGACCTCATCTTCATGCAGGGCATTGTTCAAAGATAACATGGCCACTCCATGCTCAACAGGCGAAAAAACTTGATTGATTTGGCCACTTACACGCTGTGATATAGAATCTGGCTGGACCCAGTCCGGATGGGCTAATTCAATGGCTAATAGTTCACGATATAACTGATCGTACTCGCTGTCGGAGATCAATGGGCTAGCCTGATCATAATATGCCTGATCATGCATCTTCAATTCATCTTGTAGAAATTGATAACGAGTTACCAAATTTTCAGACATCAAAAACCTAGTTAAATAGTCGAGAGGCCGTTGGGGAGCCCGGCAGAATTTGACGAGAATGCATTAACTCGTAAATGGGCTTTAAATGCGTCAAAATACTTTCAATGGCAGAGGGCTCTAAGGACTGGCCATTATCGTCTAATAAACGTCCATCCATTTCTTGAGCTAATGTTTGAGCAATCTTTAACATTTTTAAAAAAGGCTGAAACGACTCATTCACTAATGGCACATCAAGAGTAAATAAAACTTGCTTAATACGTGCTTTTTGTAGGTCGTCTCGTAAATAATTAAGAGATGGTACTTGTGCTTTAAAGAGTAAGGTTTCATCCGCGTAAAAATTAAAATGCATTCCTTCTCGAGATAACTTCAAACCTTCTTTGATGAGGGCAGCCTCGATCTCTTTGGCACCCCAACTATTCATATTAGCCATCAAACTAAAACCAAGTTGAATATCACATTGCACCGCAAACTGATCGAGATCTTGGGCTAATTCAAGGACATCTTGTAAAGGCGGGACCTCGATTTCCGCATCAAAAACTTGTGCTAATTGCTGGCCTAGACCAAAAAATTCCGTCAGTGTATCCCCTTGTATAGGGCCCCTACGATTAGCTAGTTGAATACTCACTTGTAACTCGCGATAAGCATGGTCTTTATTTAAAGTTTCCCAAGTCGACTTGGCCTCATCGTTTACCGCCTCCGAATACCCTTCAACGGCAATGCGAAAAGGTTCATTACTAGGCCATTTTTGAAGTTGCATCAACACATCCTCACCTCGAACCGGCATCGTAAAACGAAACATCACGATACAATCAATGGCTGGATCTATTTTGGAAATATATTTTTTTTCTGTCACCAAATCAGGGGGTTTTCCAATACTAGCCCCCAAGTCGTCAGCCAGTTGACCTTGCCCATCTTTTAGGCCAGGTTCAATGCGACTAGCGTCTTGTCCTAAAAAAGGATCCCCGCTGGTTGACTTATTTAAGAAATAGTCAGACCCATAAACGTCAGTTGTTTGTTTCTTTTGTTTTTTTGATTTTGATAAGTTGTACAGCATCAAGGCCAAGATAAGAACTGCGCCAATTAAGAGCAACGCAATTTGCAAATCAAACTGTACTAAAAACGGAGGAATGCTTTCGGGCATAGGTTTATTTACTCTGGGTCAATGCGGTGGCAGCCTGAATATCGACTGCCACTACTCTAGAAACTCCCTGCTCTTGCATCGTAACACCAATCAATTGGTTCGCAATTTCCATCGTTATTTTATTGTGGGAAATAAACAAAAACTGGGTTTTTTGCGACATTTTGGCAACAATATCGGCATACCTTGCGGTGTTGGCATCATCTAATGGAGCATCCACTTCGTCGAGTAAGCAAAATGGTGCTGGGTTAAGATGAAAGAGAGAAAATACTAAAGCAATTGCAGTTAAGGCTTTCTCACCACCTGATAAAAGATGAATCGTTGTATTCTTTTTCCCAGGAGGCTGAGCCATCACCTGCACACCAGAGTCTAAAATTTCCTCGCCAGTCATGACTAGTCGAGCTGTACCTCCCCCAAACAATGCTGGGAAATTTTCAGAAAAATGCTGGTTGACCTGATCAAAAGTAGCCTGTAATAAATCCCGAGTTTCGCCATCAATTTTCATAATGGCATCAGTCAGTGTTTGAATAGCTTCATTGAGGTCTGCCGACTGGGCATCTAAGAAGCTCTTACGCTCGCTAGAGGTTTTTAATTCATCAAGAGCAGCCATATTTACTGGGCCTAATGCTGTAATCTTTGTCTGTAAGTCGTTGACTTGATGTTGTAAGTTCGGCAATTGCACATCATCAGTGACAGCAGTTTGTAACTCATTGAAGTCCGCATGATTATCTTTTAACAAGGTCTCAAATTGTTCAACAGATAAACGTGCGGCCTGTTCTTTTAATTGTGCAGCCGTAATTTTTTCCCGTATCGGCTCAATTTCCTTCTCATAACCAAGACGCTTCTCATCGAGTTCTTTTAAGTCAAACATCAAGGCATCAAAACGTGTTCTCACATCAGCTAAAGCATTTTCTTTACCTGACCGACTCTCCAAGAGTTCTTGCAGAAGTTCTTGTGCGCGTAGGTCAGTTAATTGCTCTAATTCTGCTTGCGCGGTCTGCTGAGTTTGATTGAGGGCCTCTAATTGCTCAGTGGCAGAGCGCATATCACGTTCTAAATCAGTTTGACGTTGCCTCAAAGAACGCACTTCAAAGGATGCTTCTTGGGCAATTGATTGTAATTCTTGCCGCTTTTGAATCGCTACACTGCGTGACTGCGAATGCACTTCATGGGCCAGCACAGCCTCATCAAAACTTGCTTGTGAGAGAGATAACTGGGCTGTTTGTGACTCGGTATTAACCACATTATCAAAAATACGCGTTTGAATTTGATCGCGTAAAACAGCCGTCTCTGCAAGTTCTTGTTGGACCTGTGCCGCACGAACAGAATACTGTTCTTCAGCTTGTAGTAATTGCATCGCTTCCACCTCAAACCGGTGGGCATCCTTGACAGATTGCTCGACAGCTTGGCGATCAGACACAGATTGATGATGGGCCTGCTGATAATTTCCCTGCGCTTGACTCAGGTGGCTTTGAGCCTCATCTAACAAAAACTGCTCCGACTTGAGTTGTTTTTCTAAACCTTCTAACTCCTTAGCACGAATAATCAGGCCAGCTTGCTCGTTATCTTCAGCATACAATTGCACGCCAACTCGAGAGATTAAATGTCCCTTGGTCGTTACAAAAACACCACTTGTAGGTAATTCTTCTCGACGAGCCACTCCCTCTTGCACAGATTCAGTCACATAAACGAGTGCTAACCAATCACTTAAAGCCCCAGATAAGGCCAAATCGCGAACCTGAATTCTGCTCAATAGCGGGGTTAACGAGGCAGCAACTACATCTTTGGTCGCGGCAGGTTGTGCATTTGCTAAAAACCAAGCTACGCGACTAGGCGGTGTTTGCTCTTCATATTGAATAATCGCTGCTAGACTTTGGGCTTCAATAGCACCAATACGTTCTCGTAAAACAGATTCAACGGCCCTTTCCCAGCCTGATTCAACTTGAATTTTTTGCCAAAGACGCGGCAACGTAGCCAGATCATTTTTTTGTAACCATGGCATTAATTTTCCCTGCGCAAGAACCTGTTCTTGAATATTTTTAAGAGCAGAGAGCTTTGCTTGGGTTTGCTGCACGGCCTGATGCGTGATTTGGAACTGTTCTTGATCCTTAGCCCTAGCCTGATCAGCTTGTAAAATTTGCTGTTCGGATAAAAGTCTTTTGGACTGCGCATCGTCGCGCTTTTTTAGAGCACTTTGTAAGCGGTCTTGAGCGGTCAAAAGAGCCTGTGAATCAGGCCGAATTAATTGCTCAAAATCAATCTTTAAACGCACTAAGCGTTGCTCAGTTTGCTCGGCCTGTGAGCTGAGGCTTTGGGCTAATGACTGGATTCGGGCGAGTTCTTTTTCAATTTCTGAACACGCAGATCGGGTAGTTTCAACTGTCTGTTGCGAATTTTTCCAAAGAACTTCTAACTCCGGAAGAATACTTTCATGTGCACTTAAATCAGCTTGACACTGACTATCATCAGCACTTGATTGCTCTAGCTGCGCACAAACTGCAGCAAATTGTTCAGTCGCCTGATCTAATTGCCCTTGCCAGCGATTTTTTTGTGTAATCAGATCCGTAATTTGAGCTTGTAAGCGTAACTTCGATTCGTTGGCAAAACGGATTTCAGACTCGGTCTGAGCAACCGCGGCAGTCACTTCATACAAAGCCGCTTGCGCTTGTGATACTTCATCTTGTAAAACGTATTGATCCGCTCTTGTATTTTCCAAAGACAATTCAGAAGACCTCAACAGAGCAATTCGCTCTTCTAATAAAACCTGTTCCGTACGGATTCTTTCATTGTGGCGTTGCCGCTCAGTTTCACCCTGCGTCATTCGCATAAACCACAGCAAATGTTGCTTACTTTGCATACTGGACTGATATTCTTGGAATAGTCCTGCAACTTGCGCTTGTGATTCTAATTTAATTAACTGGGCATCTAGTTCTCGAAGAATATCTCGTACACGCGTCAAATTCTCTTGCGTACTTTCTAAACGAGACTCGGTTTCTTTCCGGCGCTCCTTGTATTTGGAAACACCAGCGGCCTCTTCTAAGAAAATTCTTAACTCTTCTGGCTTGGCCTCAATAATTCTAGAGATCATGCCCTGACCAATAATTGCATAAGCCCGAGGCCCAAGACCTGTTCCTAAAAACATATCTTGGATATCTTTACGTCGAACACTTTGTTGATTAATCAGATAGTTAGAGGCGCCATCTCGTGTAAGTACACGTTTTACAGATATTTCACCAAAGGCGGACCACTGCCCTAAAGCTCGCCCATCGGTATTATCAAAAACAAGCTCAACACTGGCCCTCCCAGAGGGCTTTCGTAATCCTGAGCCATTAAAAATCACATCTTGCATCGACTCACCACGGAGCTCACTAGCCCGAGACTCACCTAAAACCCACCGCACGGCATCAATAATGTTGGATTTACCACAGCCGTTCGGGCCAACAACGCCAATTAACTGACCGGGAAGGTCAAAATGGGTCGGGTCAACGAAGGATTTAAAACCAGCTAATTTGATGGATTTGAGTCGCACGGCAGTATCAATTATTTCGATTAAACAATGATGATATCAAGTCTGAGGATCAAACCACAGTATTTCGCCATAATTTTCATTCACGATATAAAATAAACTGGTCTAACTTTTTAAAATTGAACAATTATCACCATGATGAACACACATTCAAAAGAATCTTTACCAAACCTGATCGATCAAGCCTGGGAAAACAGAGCCAATTATTCAAGCCAAAATGCCCCTGCCCAATTGCATGCAGCTGTCGCCGAAGTGATTCAGGGCCTAAATGATGGCAGTCTGCGCGTTGCTACCCGAAAAGCTGTCGGCCAGTGGGAAGTGCACCAGTGGATTAAAAAAGCTGTTTTATTATCTTTTAAATTACAAGATAACGAAGTCATGACCGCTGGTGGTTTTACCCAATTCTTTGATAAGGTTCCTAGTAAGTTTGCAAACTACTCCCCGGCCGATTTTCAGAATGGCGGTTTTCGAGTTGTCCCGCCAGCAATCGCCAGGCGTGGCTCGTTTATTGGCAAAAATGTTGTTCTGATGCCCTCTTATGTCAATATCGGCGCCTATGTCGATGAAGGATCCATGGTTGATACTTGGGCGACAGTCGGATCTTGCGCCCAAATCGGTAAAAATGTTCACTTGTCTGGTGGTGTTGGTATCGGTGGAGTACTCGAACCAGTCCAAGCTGGGCCTGTAATTATTGAAGATAACTGTTTTATCGGCGCTAGATCGGAAGTGGTCGAAGGCGTAGTGATCGAAGAAAATAGCGTTCTATCAATGGGTGTCTACATCGGCCAAAGCACAAAAATCTATGATCGTGAAACGGGTGAGGTGCATTACGGTCGAGTGCCAGCTGGCTCAGTAGTTGTGCCTGGATCGCTACCCTCCGTAAACGGTAAATACAGTTTGTATGCTGCTATTATTGTCAAAAAGGTCGATGCGCAAACCCGCGCAAAAACAGCGATTAACGAACTACTTAGAGATTAAATGTCGATTCAGTTGTACGGAATTTCTAATTGCTCTAGTGTCCAAAAGGCAAAAATATGGTTAAATCAAAACCAATATGATTTCGTTTTTATCGACTATAAGAAACAAGCACCAACCAGCCAACTTCTCGAAAGATGGCTAGAGCAAGTTCCGCTTGATCAGCTCGTTAATCGGCAGGGTACTACATGGAAAAAACTTTCTGATGCAGAAAAATTACAATTTGAGCAAAGTAATCAGGCAATTCAAATGTTAATTGCCAAGCCAACATTACTCAAACGACCTACTTTGGTTAAAAACGACCAAATACAAGTCGGTTTTCATGCCACGAAATATCTCTCATTTTTAAGCTCATAAGCATGCTTTTCTCTGATCATTTCACGCCGACCCAATTACTTACCCAAGTAATGATTTCTCACCCTTCAGTGACGCCAATTGATGGTGGCCTGCAAGAGTTAATCGCTAAACGCCTGCGCGCCATCGAATTCGAATGCGAAACCATGATGAGTGGACCTGATGATTTTCGGGTAACGAATTTATGGGCGATACGCCATGGTGCAGCTGGTAAAAATGGTCCTTGTTTAGTCTTTGCAGGCCATACCGATGTTGTTCCTACGGGTCCTCTGGAAAAATGGCAAACAGATCCCTTTACACCCTCGATCCGAGACGGAAAATTATTTGGTCGTGGAGCTGCTGATATGAAAAGCTCACTGGCTGCTTTTGTAATTGCAACCGAAGAATTTGTGCAAAAAAACCCGAACCATCAAGGATCTATTGCCTTTTTACTTACCAGCGATGAAGAGGGTCCAACGAACACCGATGGCACTGTCGTGGTTTGCCAAAAACTAGCTGAGCGACAAACTAAACTCGATTTTTGTATTGTCGGTGAGCCAACTTGTTCGAATCGATTTGGCGATGTCATCAAAAATGGTCGAAGAGGGTCTTTATCCGCGAAGCTCACCGTCAAAGGGATTCAAGGCCATGTTGCTTATCCGCATTTGGCCCAAAACCCTATTCATGATATTTCCCCGGTTCTCAGTGAACTAGCCAATATCCAATGGGATCAGGGTAATGAATACTTTCCCCCAACAACCTGGCAAGTATCCAATTTTCATGCTGGTACAGGAGCTACAAACGTGATACCAGGTGTGGCCGTAATCGACTTTAATTTTCGCTTTGCAACAACGAGTACTGCCCAGGGTTTAATTGATCAAGTCACTAAAATTCTGAACAAGCATCAAATTCAATATGACATTTCTTGGAACCAAAGCGGCGAACCATTTTTGACCCCGCAAGGCGAATTATGTCAGGTATTACAGTCCGCTATATTGGCTGAGGTAGGCGTGCATGCTGAGCTCTCCACAACTGGTGGCACCAGTGATGGTCGCTTTATTTCTAAAATATGCCCTCAAGTTGTCGAGTTTGGTCCAATCAATGCATCGATTCATCAAGTCAATGAACACATTGCGTTGCCCGATATTGAGTCTTTAAAAAATATTTATCGCCGAACGTTAGAGCTACTTATCTCGCATTGAATACGCCCATTACCATCGATCAGGCTTGGGAAAAACTAAGCAATCAACTCAATCAAGCGGAATTATTTTTTGGACATGGCGCAGTCGATGCCGATAGTGAGGCCCTATGGATCTTAGCCTACTGTCTAGATGTATCACCCAGCTCTTTACTAACACAACTTGAGCAATCACTTCCTTTGACTGTTTTAGAAAAAGCTAGCCAACTCGTTACAACGCGTATCAATACGCGTAAGCCTCTAGCTTATCTCCTAGGTGAAGCTTGGCTAATGGGAGAGGTTTTTGATTGTGATGAACGCAGTATCGTGCCACGCTCATTCATCGCCGAATTAATCAGTAACCAAATTCTCGACTCTTGGCTACCTGCTGCAGGACGAGCACTTGATCTTTGTACTGGTAATGCCTCTCTAGCAATCCTTCTTGCCAAGCACTGCCCAGATTTAGAAATTACAGCTACAGACATTGACCCGAAAGCCTTGGAATTAGCTTGTCAGAATATTGCCAAATTTGAATTAACGGATGCGATCGAACTGTATTGTGGCGACTTATGGAATGCTCTGGATGATCCAAATGATTCGAACCGTTTTGATGTAATTCTTTGTAATCCACCTTATGTTAATAGCGCCACCATGTCGACTCTGCCGCCTGAGTATCTAGCAGAACCACGACATGCCCTGGCTGGAGGTCTAGACGGTATGGATTTCATTGGCCAAGTTCTAGCTCGGGCAAAAGAATACTTAACGGCTCGTGGAGTACTCGTACTGGAAATCGGCAATGAGTATGAACATTTTCAGCGTGCCTTTCCTGACCTCGTGGTTCTTTGGCTAGAAGTCGCCGCTGGCAATACACAGGTTGGTTTAATGAACTATGCTGACTTACCGTAAGTGGTAGGACTGTGTATTTTTCTGCAGATCATGTGCTCTAAAAATAAAAGCTAATCCTTTTACAGACGCAAGCTTTCTAAAACATCCCGAATATTCTGCGGAATCGATTGTGGCCTGTGCGTCTGACGATCTACATAAACATGCGTAAACTGCCCTAAAGCACAAATTGCTTCCTCAGTATTTTTAAATATTCCAAGTCGATACACCACACTCGAATTACCAATTTTTTCAACACAAATACCAACTTGAACGGTATCTGGAAAACAGACTGAACGGAAAAATTGGCAGTGATTATCAACTACCAAACCAACCAAGGGACTATGGTCAAAATCCAAAACACCTTGTTCAAGCAGGTATTGATTGACGGCTGTATCAAAAAAAGAAAAATATACAACATTATTAACATGCCGGTATACGTCATTATCAGACCAGCGCGTCGTTATCTGTATAAAACGTGCAAAGTCTGCTCTAGTAAAAATTCGATCAGCCATTACCGGACTAAAAATCTTTTACTAAATTAAACGCCGCCTCGATACGCTCGACGGCATGTATTTCCATATTCTCAAAAGATGCACCCTTGGGCATATTCGCTTTGGGAATAATTGCTTTCTTAAAACCTAATTTTGATGCTTCGCGTAGACGCTCCTGTCCACGTGGACATGGACGAATCTCCCCTGCTAAGCCAACTTCCCCAAACACAACAAGATCTTTCGGTAAGGCTTTATTTTTTAAAGATGATTGAATCGCCAGTAAAACTGCTAAGTCAGCTGCTGGCTCAGTAATCTTTACCCCACCAACCGCATTTAGAAATACATCTTGATCAAAACAAGCAATGCCTGCATGACGATGCATGACTGCTAATAACATCGCTAAGCGATTTTGCTCCAAACCAACCGCTAAGCGTCTCGGGTTAGGAAGATGAGAACTATCTACTAAAGCTTGTATTTCAACTAATAAAGGTCTACTCCCTTCTTGGGTAACTAAGACACAAGCGCCAGGAACAGCCTCCGTATTGGGTGATAAAAATAATGCTGAGGGATTATTAACACCCTTTAAGCCCTTATCTGACATCGCAAAAACACCTAATTCGTTCACCGCTCCAAAGCGATTTTTTATCGCTCGGATCAATCGAAAAGAAGACTGCGTATCTCCCTCAAAATACAATACCGTATCGACCATGTGCTCTAACACGCGAGGTCCAGCGATATTGCCCTCTTTCGTTACGTGTCCGACTAATATGATGGATATTCCAGAGGACTTTGCTAGACGGGTGAGTTGGGCTGCGCATTCCCGGACCTGCGCAACTGATCCTGGAGCCGAGCTTAACGCCTCAGAATAGATCGTTTGAATCGAGTCTATGACTGCAACCTTTGGTCTGGCAAGCTCCAAATTACTCAGAATTTTTTCTAATTGAATTTCTGGAAAAACAACTAAATCAGGCGCAAAGCAGCCTGTTCTTTTAGCGCGAAGTGCAATTTGCGCAGCCGACTCCTCGCCACTTACATAAACAACGGATTGGCCTTCTAAGCTCAAGCCAGCTAAAGTTTGTAATAATAAGGTCGACTTACCTATACCAGGATCGCCACCAATGAGAACTACTCCAGCATCCACTAGACCGCCTCCTAAAACACGATCAAATTCTGGGATACAGGTGGATATCCTCGCAAAATCCTCTAAATCGATATGCGCAAGAGTCTGCTGAGCACTAGCCTGCACAATGCCTTGATATCGATGATTAGGGCCCTGCTCAAGAGTCTCCTCTAAAGAATTCCATGCCTGACACGCAGGACATTGTCCTTGCCATTTTGGAAAAGATCCACCACAAAGATGGCAAGTAAATTGCGATTTAATCTTAGCCACAAATATACTTACAAAGGCGATGCACTACGATTTTGCTGAGCTCTTTTCTCAGAGTCTTTTCGACGCTCCTCAAGCTCTTCAATTCGTTTTGCACGTAAAATTTGTTTTTCCTCGAAAGCTTTCCGATTATCAGCCCGCTCTTGAATATTTTTGGGATCTTGCCGCTCGGCAATTCGTAAGGTATCTTTTTCAGTTTTTATCATCTCATTGACTTCGCGTCGCCGGTCATGCATCGCTAACTCTTGCACGCGTACTACCTTGATCTCTTTTAAATAGGTTTGGCGTACGCGATCTAAGCAACGCTCCACAAAAAATAATTGATAACAGTGACGAACTTGGGTGTCATTGCGATACTGGACCCACTCTTTTTGAAGATCCAGATTATCCTGGACAACTTCCAGTTCAGCTAATTCTTGATCATGAACCAGTCCAGCAAATGAACTAGTAATGCAGACAACTCCTCCAAGACTTAGGATGAATAGAACAAGCAGCCTATAGCGCGTTTGCTTCATCCGCTTAATTGTTGCGTGAGATGAAATAAGTTAGTAGAACGCGCGCCACTTCGACAATAAGCCAAGACGGGCTTCGGTAACTCCTCCAAAAGAGCGGCCATTTCAAGCACTTGGTCACGCGTAATTTGCCCACTAATGACTGGTAAATACACAAAATGCAACCCTGCAGCCAAAGCCGCTTTTTCAATATCAGCTTGCATCGGTTGCTCACTACCGCCCTCTAAATCGGGCCGATTACCAATAATACTGCGATACCCTAGGGTAGCAATTTCAGAAATATTTTCGCTAGTAATCTGTCCTGCAGTTGAAAAATTGGGGGTGTGTTCGGTGATAAATAGTGACATGTTTACCTCATTAGTTATTTGCAATTGCCAAAAGCCCAGCCTGTAAGTCGTTTTTTAAGTCTGTAATATGTTCAAGCCCCACCGAAATACGCACTAATCCTTCTACTAGACCAGCCTTTTCACGCTCGGCAACTGGAACTCTGCCATGTGTAGTTGTCGCTGGATGGGTAATTGTTGTTCTAGTGTCGCCTAAATTAGCCGTAATCGAACAAATCCTAGTTGCATCAATGACCTTCCAAGCATTGGCACGGCCACCTTTGACAATAAATGAAACAATCGCTCCACCGGCTTTTTGTTGTTGCATTGCCAGAGCATGCTGAGGATGAGACGTTAAGCCAGGATGCAAAACTCGCTCAACCATGTCTTGCTCTTCTAACCAGGCCGCTAAAAGTAATGCATTTGCACTTTGTTTTTCTACCCGCAAGGATAGAGTCTCAAGTCCTTTTAATAATACCCAAGCATTAAACGCAGAAAGCGTTGGTCCAGTACTGCGGTTGAAGGTGAAAACTTTGGAAATTAGCTCCTCAGAACCAAGTACTGCACCCCCCAAGACCCGACCTTGACCATCTAAAAATTTGGTAGCTGAATGAATCACCGCATCAGCACCAAGACTAAAAGGTTTTTGGAGGACCGGCGTACAAAAACAATTATCAACCACAAATAGCGCTTGGGCACTGCGTGCGATTTGGGCTATACCAGCAATATCAGCAATTTGGGTTAAAGGATTAGAAGGACTTTCAATATAAATTAATTTGGTATTGGGTCGAATAGCTCTTCTAAAATCATCTAGGTCCACTAAATCTACATACGTGGTTTCAATTCCAAAACGAGACAAAATAGTACTAAACATTTGGATGGTTGCACCAAAGACGGCCCTAGAACAAACTAGGTGATCACCAGCCTTTAAGTGGGTCAAGGTCAATGCAAAGATAGCGGCCATCCCTGAGGCAGTTGCTATACAAGCAGGAGTTTCTTCCAGAGCTGCTAGCCGATCTTGAAACATTTTGACCGTTGGGTTAGTAAAACGTGAATAAATAAAACCCGTCTCAGCATGCGCAAATTTATCAGCCGCTTCTGCTGAATTAGCATAACAAAAGCTCGAGGTTAAAAAAAGGGCCTCGGCGTGTTCATTAAAATCTGATCGCATAGTACCCGACCGAACTGCTAAAGTCTCAGGGTGAAGACCCTTGCCATCAAATGGTATCGACATCAGTATCTTTCTCAATCAAACGAATCATTATTTGTTTTAATACTATTGCATCATTTGCGGTTACTTACCCACAATTACGACTATTTCATGAATCACTATCCGTTAACTGCAAATGGAGTTGTGACCTAGAAAAATCTGCATAATCACTGGCCCTATCTTCTATATCCTCCGGACTTAAACGAACCGCTTCTAAGGCATCTAGATAAGCAGTTGTAACTTTGCCGGCTAAATAAATGCCATCAAAACAAGATGCTTCAAAATCACCAATCAACGGATTAATATCTCGTACCGCCTGCTTTAAATCGTCTAAGTCTTGATATATTAACTGATCAGAACCAATCAATTTATTGATTTCATCAACAGTCCGCCCATGAGCAACTAATTCCCCGCGAGTTGGCATATCAATACCGTAGACGTTCGGAAAACATACCGGTGGCGCAGCTGATGCAAAAATCACCTTCCGCGCACCTGCACTCCTTGCCATCTGCACAATTTCAAATGAAGTAGTACCGCGCACATGGAATCATCAACAATCAAAACAGATTTATTTTCAAACTCGATCCGCATAGCATTTAATTTTTGACGAACTGATTTTTTTCGTACAGCCTGACCCGGCATAATGAATGTCCGACCAATATATCGATTCTTAAAAAATCCCTCGCGATATTCAATACCTAAATGCTTTGCCACCTGCATCGCCGCAGGTCTACTCGAGTCTGGAATAGGCATAACCACATCAATGTCAGTAATATCTGTTTGCGAACGAATTTTTTTAGCTAAATAGTCACCCATGCGCATCCGAACATCAAAAATGGAGATACCATCCATGCATGAGTCAGGTCTTGCCATATACACATATTCAAATATACAAGGATTTAACTGCGCATCAGCAACAATTTGCCGACTGGCAAAATTACCATCTAAGTCAACAAATATCGCTTCACCAGGGGCTACGTCTCGAACAAATTCATAGCCAATACCCTCAATGGCGACCGACTCAGAAGTTACCATCCACTGTGATTTCCCTTGACCAACATCCATTCGACCAATACATAATGGCCGAATACCGTTTGTATCCCGAAACGCTAATAAGCCATACCCAGCAATCATTGAGACAACTGCAAAGGAACCCTCTAGTCGCGCATAAACCTTTTCTAATGCATTAAAAGCGCTACTCGCATCTAGGCCAATGCCCTCCGTAGAATGCTGAATTTCATCAGCTAAAACATTGAGCAAAACTTCCGTATCCGAACTAGTATTGATGTGTCTACGATCACGATAAGACATCTCTTCACGTAAGGTTGCAGCATTTGTTAAGTTACCGTTATGAGCTAAAACAATACCAAAAGGTGCGTTAACATAAAAAGGTTGAGCTTGTTCTTCACTACTTGCCGATCCAGCAGTTGGATAACGTACTTGCCCAATCCCAGAATTCCCTTTTAAACCACGCATATTCCGCGTTCTAAATACATCTCGTACTAGACCATTGGCTTTATGCATATAAAAAGAATGCCCATTATGCGTGGCAATACCAGCAGCATCTTGGCCACGATGCTGGAGTAATAAAAGCGCATCATAAATCAACTGATTTACTGGGTCATTCGATACTACCCCAACAATTCCGCACATAAGATTTCTTTCGATTTATTTTGCTAACTGACGAATATCTGTCGCTTGTAGCAGAGTTTGTGCCCAATTATCAGGTAACCAATGCCGAACTATACCCACCACTAACTCAACCGCAGGTCGGCTCAAGGCATCTTTCCATTCATTACTTTTGGGTAAATCAGTCACTGCTAGTAAGGTTGATAAAATAACCACGATCAAAGCCCCACGTAAGAATCCAAATCCAGAACCTAAAACCCTATCTAAAAAAGATAAGCCTGCTCCAGACAATACCCGACTAATCAAGTTACCTAAAACTTTTCCAACGATCAAAACAACCACAAAAATAAGCCCAAAAGCAAGAACCATGCGTCCTGTAGAACCAATAGGGATTGCCTCTAACCAGGCTAATGCAATTTGACTAGAAAATTCATAAGCTAAATATGCGGCAACCACAAAACTAACAAGGGAGATCAGTTCTTTGACTAAACCCCGAATAAGGCCAAGGGTAGATGAAATAACTAGGATTGCAATAACAAAAAAATCAACCGTGGTAAACGCAAAAGTATTCATTCAAATATCTATTATTTTGTATCAACAATTTTTGGAGTTAAACCAAGTGCAACTAACTTTTTCTCGGCAATGAGTACCTCATCTCGACTTTTATAGGGTCCCGAGCGTAACAAAAAGAGAGTTCCACTATCGCCATCTTTTTTTCGCTCAACTACGTAAGTCGTAATCTTTTGTTCATTCACTATTTCCTCTAATTTTTTTAAACGCTCACTAGTTGAGAAGGCGGCAATTTGAATGTAGATTTTTTCATTTTTAGAAGGCTCTATTTTTTCTGGTTGCCCTCCAATCTCCACCTTATTTTCAGTCTTACTAGTAATCAAAGAGTCTGAAGCGGTTTTGTCAAACCGCGAATTATCACTTTTGCTCATCTCATTGCTTACCCGCTTGGGAGCCTCAGCAATAATTTCTTCACCAACATCCAGTTGCGGATTGGCATTTTTTAAGGGCACATTTTTTCCAAGATCTGCTTTATTGGCTGCAGATTTTGGGGGCGGTAACTCTGTTTCAGGACCCTCATTAGACCGCTGAATATTAGCTAACCATTGCCGTACATTTTTAAAAAATTCTTCAAAACTAGAAGCTGTTTCGACTGTAGTATCCTTTTTGTTATCCACTGGTGCATTAGAACTAGGACTTTTTTTCGAAGAACCCCCTGTCTCCAGGCGAGATACCGGTGGCTTAGGAGTGACCTCCGAATTGGTAGAAAGGGTCACCGAATTAATTACTTGAATGACAACATCATTATTCAGTTTCTTCGACTCAGAATCGAATAATTTGGGTAAACCAATGACCGCAATGAGGAGTAATAAACTAGCGCCTAAAAGACGATGCCTCGATTTTTGAACTTCCCGATCTTCTAAAACCTCGGTGTCCTCTAAGGCGTTACCAGCGTTAGACCTCGCACGAAATGATGGTTCTTGGCGATGTGCCTGAGTATCTGGTTTATTTTTTTGAAAAAAAGTTGGCAATGAGATCATTATCTTGTTTTTGATGAGCACAATGAATTCAAGCTAAAGGACAGGCGCAAATGTGTGATGTATTAAACCGCTTAAAAATGACATGAATCAACCAAGAAAAATGACATCCAACTAATGCTTCTGCGTCTGTAAATACAACAATACCCCAGAAACAGTGTAAAAGGACCCGAATGCGACTATTCTATCATTTTGCCCGGCTCTCTCAAGGGTTTTTTGATAGGCTTGTGCCACATTGGAGAATGTCTCAAAGCCAGAATCAGCTGTCTTTTTTACTCCTAAGTCTTGCAATGCCTGCGCAATTTGATTTGCCCTAGCCGCTCTGGGTGTCGGTAAATCAACGCAATACCAATAATCTACTTGGCCTAGCATTGGCTTTAATACGCCAAGCATGTCTTTGTCAACCATCATTCCAACCACCGCGTGCGTATAGGGGAAGTAACCCATCTTGGCAAGGCTTTGGGAAAGTGTGGCGCTAGCATGGGGATTGTGCGCTACGTCGAGAACGATATTGGGCTGACCTGGCAAAACCTGAAAACGCCCTGGTAAGTCAACCGATGAAAACCCATTACGGATATCTTGTACGCCTACGGGTAAGATTTCTCGCAAACTAGTCAGAGCGGCTAAAACACCTGAAGCATTAAGTAATTGATTGGCTCCCCTTAAAGCTGGATAAGCTAAGCCACCAATTCTGCGCCCCCTTCCCGACCAAGCCCACTGTAAAGTGTCTCCCTGAAAGTTAAAATCCTTACCCTGTAACCAAAGGTCTGCGCCTATGTGATGGGCGTAGTCTACCAAACTATCAGGTGGCTGTGGGTCACTACAAATTGCGATTTTGCCAGATCGATAAATGCCGGCTTTTTCATAGGCAATTTTTTCGCGAGTATCTCCTAAATAGGCTTGATGGTCTAGATCAATACTGGTAATAATCGCACAATCGGCATCAATCATATTGATAGCATCTAAACGACCACCTAAACCAACCTCTAAAATCATGACATCGACTTCAGACTTACTAAATAAACTCAGGATTGCTAAGGTCGTAAATTCGAAATAAGTCAGACTAACTGGGCAAGCCATCGAACTGCGCGCCTTCTCCACAATTCGGAAGTGCTCAAGTAAATCATCATCTGTAACTTCTTGCCCATTTATTCGAGCTCGCTCATTAAAACGGATTAAATGGGGTGAGGTATGGCATGCGACACGGTAGCCAGCGCTTAGCAATATGGCTTCTAAAAAAGCACAAGTGGATCCCTTACCATTCGTGCCGCCAACACTAATTACTGGACAATCAAGGGATAATTGCAGCGCCTCTTTAGCCTGTAAAACCCGACCTAGGCCCATATCAATGCCCACGGGGTGGGCTGATTCTAAAAAATTCAACCAACGCGTTAAATCAGGAAAATAATGTGGTTCTTTTGCTAACACATGGACCTAAAGGACAACAAAAACTAAGAAATCGATTCAATGGGCTGCTTCAAAAGTAATGCTAATAAACTAGCCAACTCTGTTCGTAACTGCCGACAGTCAACAATCATATCAATGCCACCTTTTTGCAATAAGAACTCCGAACGCTGAAAGCCCTCAGGAAGCTTTTCTCGCACAGTCTGTTCGATCACACGCGGTCCAGCAAATCCAATTAATGCCCGAGGCTCAGCTATCACAACATCACCCATAAAAGCAAAACTCGCTGAAATACCTCCCATCGTGGGATCAGTTAAAACACTAATGTAGGGTAGCCGCGCTTTAGCAAGAAGCGTTAACATAGAGGTAGTCTTACTCATTTGTAGTAAAGACAATAAACTCTCCTGCATTCGAGCCCCGCCTGTAGCAGCAATACATATAAAAGGTACCTTTTGGTCAATTGCCATTTGGGCACCACGGACAAAACGCTCACCAACCACAGAGCCCATCGAACCACCCATGAATTCAAATTCAAAACAAGCAATTACCACCGGAATATTCAGAATGGAACCACCCATCACGACCATCGCGTCCGTCTCACCACTTTGATCCATGGCATCTTTTAAACGATCAGGATATTTTTTGGTATCTTTAAATTTCAAAGAATCTATTGGTAAAACCTCTTGACCAATCTCATACCTGCCTCCCTGGTCTAAGAGATGCTCTAGACGGACGCGCGCCCGAATACGCATGTGGTGATTGCATTTTGGACATACAAATAAATTAGCTTCGACGTCAGTTCGGTATAAAACTGATTCACAGGCAACGCATTTAACCCATAATCCTTCAGGTACTGACTTACGTTGGGTTGGATCTGAGGGTTGTATTTGCGGAGGAAGTAATTTATCAATCCAACTCATTTATTTACTTTCATCAGTTTTTAGTTCGCCGGCTAAACTGCGTTTCATCAGAGAGTTTTAAACTCCAGACAACGTTTTTAGAACCGAGCCGCTTGTTTACATCATTCAATATTCTCATCTAAAGCTTGTCGAATACTAAGAACAAATTCTTTGAGAGATTGTAACCCCGATTCAGCCGTTGAGTCCTCTAAAAGTTGGACTAAACGGCTGCCAATAACCACCGCATCGGCAGTCTGACTGATCGTTTTTGCGGACTGCGCGTCTCGAATACCAAAACCCACCGCAATTGGAATACTAGTCACAGCTCTTATTTGAGCAATTAAAGATGCAACATGACCAGCATTAATATTTGCAGCACCAGTTACTCCCTTTAGTGAAACATAGTAAATGTAGCCACTCGCCACCTTGGCAACTTGAGCAATGCGCTGCGCAGTTGAGGTCGGTGCTAATAAAAAAATGGGATCAATACCCTGCCCTAGTAGTTTTTGTGAAAATTCCACGCATTCCTCGGGGGGATAATCCACGACTAAAACACCATCCACCCCAACCTCTTTGGCGGACTGGGTAAATTGATCTAATCCCATTCGTTCAATGGGATTAGCATAGCCCATCAAAACAAGTGGCGTTTGCTGATCTTGTGTACGAAACTGCGCAACCATATGCAAACACAGGGCCAAATTGACCCCTTTGGCTAAGGACCGCTCCGAGGCACGTTGAATCACGGGGCCGTCTGCCATAGGGTCAGAAAATGGTACCCCGAGCTCAATCACATTCGCCCCCGCCTCGACTAAGCCATGCATGCGAGCTACAGTTTGATTCACATCGGGATCTCCAGCAGTAATAAAGGGAATTAATCCCTTTTTACCCGTTTGCTTTAACTCCTGAAATACCCGCTGAATTCGAGACATTATGAAACCTTATGCGTAAATGGGGCCAAGGGCACCTTCGTATGCTGCGCAACAGTATGCATGTCCTTATCACCACGACCTGACAAGTTGACTAATATCGTCTTGTCTTTAGGTAAGTCCTTCGCTAATTGACAGGCATAAGCAATGGCATGGCTCGTTTCTAGCGCAGGAATAATCCCCTCAATGCGACAGCAATCATGAAAAGCAGCTAAAGCATCGTCATCTGTCACGGCTGTATAGGTTGCCCGCTTGATATCTTTTAACCAAGCATGCTCGGGCCCTACACCAGGATAATCAAGGCCAGCAGAAATAGAGTGCGTCTCAATGATCTGACCATTCGCATCCTGAATTAAATAAGTCCGATTACCATGCAACACGCCAGGTGTTCCTGCACATAAAGCAGCCGCGTGTCGGCCAGTAGTTAGGCCGTCACCAGCTGCTTCAACACCAATTAACTGCACATCGGGATAGTTGATGTAGGGATAAAAAATTCCCATAGCGTTAGAACCACCACCGACACAAGCCATCACATAATCAGGTTGTCGCCCAGTCATTTCAGGCATTTGCGTTATACACTCTATGCCAATCACACTCTGAAAATCGCGTACCATTGCAGGATATGGATGTGGGCCAGCAACTGTACCAATAATATAAAAAGTATTCTCAACATTGGTTACCCAATCGCGCATCGCTTCATTAAGAGCGTCTTTGAGCGTCTTGGAGCCCGACTCAACCGGTACCACTGTGGCACCGAGTAACTTCATCCGATAGATATTTTGGGCTTGACGCTCAACATCTACGCTACCCATATAAATGATGCACTCCAAGCCAAAACGGGCACAGATAGTCGCAGTAGCTACCCCATGCTGGCCAGCCCCAGTCTCTGCAATGACTCTTGGCTTACCCATACGCTTAGCGAGCAAAGCTTGCCCGATGACATTGTTAATTTTGTGAGCGCCCGTGTGATTTAAGTCCTCACGCTTGAAATAAATTTGTGCTCCGCCAATCTGTTCACTCCATCTACGGGCATGGTAAATCGGACTGGGCCGACCTACGAAATGTTTGAGTTCACTATGAAACTCCGCAACAAATTGCGGATCATGCTGGTATTTAGCATAAATATCTTTTAACTCTTCTAATGCAAACATCAGGGTTTCGGATACAAATACTCCACCATATGGACCAAAATGACCGCGCTGATCTGGAAAGTCGTACATAAATTTACCTTTAAATTAGTATTGCTAATGCTTATCTGGTTGATCAAAGAGCCGAACTTGCGCTACAAAAGCCTTCATTAAATAGGGATCTTTAAGACCCTTTTGGACCTCGACACCACTTGAGATATCCACCGCTAGTGGATGGAAATAGGCGATTGCATCACCAACATTCTTGACGTTCAAGCCACCACTTAAAACGACCCGATGCGCGTTTTCTTTGACCCATAATGAATCTATCATATCCCAATTAAAAGTTTGACCACCGCCACCATAGCCATCTATCACTGCATCTAATAACCAAGCATTGGCATCCCTATATTGTAGGCAAAATTCATCTAGTTGGAATTTTTTATCAATTCTTGCCGCTTTCATCCAAGGCATACCCTGTGCGATATCCTGGCAACGCTGGGCAGTTTCATCACCGTGAAATTGCCAAATATCAACTCGACAATGCTTTTTAATATCTAATATCTCCTGATCCGTGGCATTCACAACTAAAGCAACAGTATCTAAGTCATGCGGATACTGATTAGATAGTATCCCCGCCTGAACTGGGGAAATATAACGACTACTTGGCTGGTAAAACACGAGGCCAATCGCATCGATCGCTAATTGCTGGGCTAAATCTACCTGCTCAGGCTGAGTTAACCCACAAATCTTAATCCGTGTTCGCCCTGGAATCTGGTCAAATAAAGCCATTAATTAACCACCTTTGATGAAGAAAATGACCCGCTCATTGATAAAAAGGAATTTAAAAGACTACCCGGAATAACGCCATGCTCTAAAAATGGCTCTGGTATTTGAAAGGAGTCAGGATAAGCAACCCTTGCTAGATATAAACCATCTGCCGAAAATGTGGGTGGAGCTAAGGCCCGACTTCGGCCTTCTAATAATGATTGAACCCAAATAGGATCCGCTTTTTTTTGACCAATGTGCAATAAAGTTCCAATTACATTACGAACCATATGGTGTAAAAAAGCATTCGCTCGAATAAAAAAATAGATCTTTGGAAAGTGATTCACAATCTCAATCTGATAAATCGTTTTCATGGGCGTTTTACTCTGACACTGTGCTGAGCGAAAACAAGTAAAGTCATGTTCGCCGATTAAATATGTCGCGGCCTCCTGCATCGCATCGATTCTCAATAAAGCGCCAGGGGGCATCATCAAATATCCTACTTTTTGATCTAACAAGGGCACTCGAACCGGCGAACAAAGTAAGCAATAGGCATACGCGCGCTCAAAGGCTGAAAAACGGGCATCAAAATCAGCGCCAACATCTTTCGCCCAAGTGACAACTACGCCTCGGGGTAAAAAATTATTAATCCCTCGAACCCATGACCACATGGGCCTAGTTGTGCTCGTCTCAAAATGAACGACTTGCCCCAAAGCGTGCACCCCAGTATCTGTTCGACCCGCTGTGGTAATGCGAATAATCGGCGCTAAAGGGTCTCCGATAAAGTCCCAGATAGCTTTTTGGACACAATCCTGGACAGTCGATTGATCTGGTTGAGTTTGCCAGCCAAAAAAATGAGCCCCATCATACTGTAATCCTAGAGCAATTTTTTGTTTTGGGACTGTCATATTCCTCTAACTAATGATCGTTATGCAATTTCTAGGAGTAATTGCTTAGCTTCTTGCAAGATATCAGATGCCCCATCAGAATCTAAACGCGTTAATTCTTGAAGTATGATTTTGGCCGTTGCGTAGTCCATAATTTTTATATAAGATTTCGCCAAATTTAAACGCAGTTGTTGCTCATCACGACTCGGTATCGATTTTGAGGTTCTAATCTGACTATCTCGACTCGTTTTACTTGGCAAAATAGCAGGCGCATCCAAATCAAGGTTAATCGAGTCAAAAAGCTTTTGAACATTAGCAGGAACTGGTGCTGGATTAGAAGAAACTGATACTGAATTAACAGGTATTGGTTCTCGATGACTAGTTGGACTATCGGATTGCAATACATGGTGATCTTCTTTGGGAGAATTTTCTTGAGGCTGGACTAGTACACCCTGCGAAACCTTTGCTGGCCTGATGAACCAAAATAACAAAATAAGAAGTACAACTAGGGCTACTAACAAATATCCATATTGATTTAAAGTATTTTTAAAAAATCCCAAAAATTCTGGCGCTAATATATCCTTGTCTAGGAGTCCTTTCTCTTTACCCATTAACTGATTTAAATCAGCAATATTTTTTTCCAGTTGAGCAACGCGGTCCCGAGCTTGTTCTAAAAGTTTTTGTTGCGCAATTAACTCCTCATCGCGTTTGGCTTGATTCAAACTTGCCACAGATTCTTCTTGAGCAGAACCAACCTGTAAGCGATCTTGCCCCAAAGTATCTAAGTTAGTCCTATCGGACCGATTGAGAAAGACCTCATTCGAAGACCGGGTAGCTGTACCCTGCGTTAAATCATTCAAGGCGGAACGAACAAACTGATTAGCCTCAGTAGAGGAAATAGAAGATGCCATATTCGCTGAGGGCAACGCTAAGACTTCCCCAGCTTTTAAACGGTGAATACTGCCAGATACAAAAGCCTTCGGATTAGTTCTATACAAAGCCAACATGACTTGACTAGCTTTGATACTAGGAAAATCATCTGCTAACTCCATAGCAATCAAACTTAAATTCTCTCCGAATTGCACTTCTCTTTTGACCTGAGTAGGATTAATCAGCGTATAAACACGGGTTAGTTTGCCAGTCGCCCATTGCAATTCAATAACAACATCCCTAAAGATCGACTCATCTAATGCGGTTGGTTGGAGATATTGCAGACGAATAAAAGCAGGTCTTTGGGCAGCATCTTTAGCAATCCAGATACGGGGTAAGGCTTCAATATTTGGCCTAAGAATGCCAAGGCGATCATAGCTGGCCTGACTGCCTATATGGACTTCTAAAGTATTCAATTGAGCCACTTCGTCAGCTGGAATTAACAAGGCAATTCGGGCATCTAAAGCTTGTTCAGCTTTCGAGAGGATGCTTAAATTTCCTAAACTAACCGCCCACACTGAACCGGAGAGAGTTAAACTCAATAGTACCCATAGCCAACGAGGTATAGATCGAATCAACAATTAAGCCTCTACCAATAGACGTAAAATCCTGCGTAGGGGTTCAGCAGCACCCCATAATAGTTGATCCCCTACCGTAAATGCTCCAATAAATTCTGGGCCCATCGCTAACTGATGAAGCCGTCCAACCGGAATCGTTAATGTTCCAGTGACAGCTGCTGGAGTCAGATATTTTTCGGATAAAACCCGCTCATTAGGTACTAACTGAACCCATGGGTTTGCTGATGCAATCAAATGCTCTAATTCCGGCATGGGAACTTCTTTTTTTAACTTGATGGTTAAACCCTGCGAGTGACAGCGCATTGCCCCAACCCGCACACAGATGCCATCAATCGGAATACTACCCGGCTGCCTAAAAGGCGGCAGGCCAAGAATCTTATTAGTTTCTGACCCACCTTTGAACTCCTCTTTACTTTGACCAAATGCTACCTCATCATCAATCCATGGAATCAAACTACCAGCAAGAGCTGTTCCGCGAAAATTTTCTTTAGGAAAATCATCTGAACGCAAAGTCTGGCTAATCTTTTGATCGATTTCCAAAATAGCAGAAGCGGGATTGCCCAAAGCCCCCTTCACTGAATCGTGTAAAGCGCCCATCTGCAATAAAAGTTCACGCATATTCTGAGCACCCGCTCCAGAAGCTGCTTGATAAGTCATGACTGAAATCCACTCGACTAAGCCTGCCTGAAAAAGTCCCCCAAGACCCATTAGCATCAGGCTAACGGTACAGTTACCCCCAATCCAGTTTTTCCCACCAGCTAAAAGTGCACGATCAATCACAGACCGGTTCACAGGGTCTAAAACAATCACGGCATCAGGATTCATACGTAATGTACTAGCCGCATCAATCCAATGCCCTTGCCAACCAGTAGCCCGAAGAGGGGCAAAAATAGCCTTGGTGTAGTCACCGCCCTGACAAGTGATAATCATGTCACACTGCTGCAGAGCATTTAAATCAGCAGCATCATGTAAAACAGCAGTATTCGAAGAAGTGGTTAAGCCCTGGATCACCGGTGCGGGACCGCCAACATTGCTCGTACTAAAAAAAATCGGCTCGATCAGCGCAAAATCACACTCCTTCTGCATTCTCTCCAGAAGAACACTGCCAACCATCCCCCGCCAACCAACGAAACCCACTACTGGAACTGACATATAGCAACCTTACAAATAAAATATCTATTTTAGCCCGAACCCATGCAATCCGATAGTAGCTTTATTTTGCAGAAAAAAGGGGACAATTTTTCTGTTCATCGCTTGATCCATGCTGAAAAACCTATGGACTAAAGATCAAACAAGATCAAACACATTGAGCCAGTAAAAATTCATCCACCAAAACTTAAACTCTAGAACTCGTCCGCCAGAGCCGAAAAGTCTTTGATCAGATTATCTTCCAGATAAACTCAGGAGTTCCAGGTGGAATTTTATTTCAGTGCGTTTAAGACCGCCTGACCCATTTGGGCAGTTCCAACCTTCTTCGTACCCTCAGTATATATATCACTAGTTCGATACCCCTCGGTGAGAACCTGTTGGACTGCGCGCTCAATACGAGTCGCTTGCTCAGGCTTGCCAAGTGAGTAACGTAACATCATGGCGGCCGATAAGATCGTTGCCAATGGATTTGCAATACCTTGGCCGGCTATATCAGGGGCTGAACCATGACTAGGCTCATATAATCCCTTGTTATGGGCATCGAGTGAAGCAGAGGGTAACATACCAATCGAGCCAGTTAACATAGCCGCTTCATCAGACAAAATATCACCAAATAAGTTGCCTGTTACGACCACATCGAATGCTTTGGGGGCTTTTACAAGTTGCATTGCAGCATTATCGACATACATATGGGTTAACTCAACATCGGGATATTCTTTGCCTACCTCAGACATAATCTCTCGCCACAGTTGAGATGTTTCTAAAACATTCGATTTATCAACGCTGCACACACGATTATTTCGTTGACGAGCGGCCGCAAAAGCTACATGACCGATTCTACGCACCTCCGGCTCGCTATATCGCATCGTGTCAAAGCCTTCTCTAGCCCCGGGAAATAAACCATCCGTGGCCGTTCTAATGCCTTTGGGAGAGCCAAAATAGACATCACCATTGAGCTCACGAACAATCAAAATATCCAAGCCTGCAACAATCTCGGCCTTTAAGGATGAAGCCGATGTTAATTCCGGATAACAAATCGCCGGACGCAAGTTAGCAAATAAAGCTAAATGTTTTCGTAATCCTAAAATAGCTTGCTCGGGACGTAATTCACGAGGCAATTGATCATACTTAAAATCCCCAACTGACCCAAATAAGATCGCGTCAGCCTCTTTTGCCAACTGCAGAGTTGCAGGGGGCAAAGGGTGCCCATCGGCTTCATATCCAGCACCGCCAACAGGTGCCTCCTCTAGGGTAAAAGATTCGTCAAGATTTTCTAATACCAGACGCGCTTGAGCAATAATTTCAGGGCCGATGCCATCACCGGGCAAAATAGCTATCTTCATGATGTGTCCTAATTGAGCTAGGGTAACTTGGCTTCTAACCAAGGCATTTTTAGAATACGCTCTGCCTCAAAACGTTTGATTTTGTCTGAGTGCCGCAGCGTTAAACCAATATCATCAAAGCCATTCATTAAGCAGTATTTTCGAAATGACGTTACTTCAAAAGCATAAGTTCGACCATCACCAGATCGAACAACTTGCTCAGCTAAATCAACTGTTAATTGATATCCATTGAAAGCTAAGGTTTCAGTAAACAAATGATCGACCTCAAGACTACTCAAGACAATCGGTAAAATCCCGTTTTTAAAGCAGTTATTCATAAAAATATCTGCAAAACTAGGCGCTATGATCGCCCGAAAACCATATTGTTCAAGAGCCCAAGGGGCATGTTCACGGGAACTACCACACCCAAAATTTTTCTTGGCTAATAAAATACTACCCTGTTGGTAGCGGGACTGGTTCAACACAAAATCTGGGTTAATTGGCCGATTACGACAATCTTGACCAGGCTCTCCATGATCCAAATAACGCCACTCATCAAACAGGTTTTGACCAAAACCAGTCCTCGCAATTGATTTTAAAAACTGCTTTGGAATGATTGCGTCGGTATCGACATTCTCCCGATTAAGAGGCACAACAATACCTTGGTGAACAGTAAAAGCTTGCATATGAACTCGTTGGTTAATTGGTTATCAGAAATTCTATCAAGTCTTATTTAATGGGGGTGACAAGCGCTCCAGCCGCGCCGGAATCTGGTGTTGGAACTGGCACAACCGGCTGCTCTGGGCTGGTGGATGGTTTTGCTGTATTACTACTAGCAGCCTGCGAAGACTTTTGGATTGAGGAGCCAACCGCTTGCATATCGCGACCAAGACCTTCTACTGTAGAACACGAAACGATTGCCCCTAAATATAAAATGCTACACGCCAATAGGCAATTTCGCCGAATATTCATGATCTGAGCTTCCATACAATTTTAAGCAATTTTTCGAACATCGACAAAATGCCCTTCAATAGCAGCCGCAGCCGCCATCGCAGGACTCACTAAATGTGTTCTCCCACCAGCTCCCTGCCGACCTTCAAAGTTTCGATTCGACGTCGAAGCACAACGCTCCCCAGGCTCTAACCGATCTGCATTCATCGCCAAACACATCGAACAGCCCGGCTCTCGCCATTCAAAGCCAGCTGCTTTAAAAAGCAAGTCAAGTCCTTCTTTTTCTGCTTGTGCCTTGACGAGGCCAGAGCCAGGAACAACTAAAGCTAATTTAACATGGTCAGCTACCCGCTTGCCTATGCGTTCAACGACTTTAGCGGCACTTCTCAAATCCTCAATTCGGCTATTAGTACAGGAACCAATAAATACTTTATCAATTCGAATGGAGTCAATGGGCATATTCGGCTCTAAACCCATATATTCAAGGGCTCGCTCGATAGCTAAACGCTTCGCGGGGTCTTTTTCTTTATCCGGATCAGGCACTTGATCATCGATACTAAGAACCATCTCTGGAGAGGTTCCCCAACTAACTTGCGGCTTTATTTCTTCAGCGCGTAAAGTGACAACTTGATCAAATACCGCATCTTGATCTGTGTGAAGGTTGCGCCAATATTGGATAGCATGCGACCAGGCCTGTCCTTGAGGGGAGTATGGCCGGTTTTGAACGTATTCAATTGTTTTTTCATCGACGGCTACAAGACCAGCCCTAGCGCCAGCTTCAATTGCCATGTTACAGAGTGTCATCCGACCCTCCATCGATAAATACGTAATAGCCTCTCCAGCAAATTCGATGGTATGGCCAGTGCCACCAGCAGTTCCAATCCTACCAATAATTGCTAAAACAATATCTTTTGCAGAACAGCCCTGCGATAAACGGCCATCAACCCGCACTAACATGTTCTTACTTTTCTTCATCAGTAAAGTTTGAGTAGCTAATACGTGTTCAACCTCGGACGTACCAATTCCAAATGCTAAAGCACCAAAAGCACCATGTGTGCTGGTATGCGAGTCGCCACAAACGATCGTCATCCCTGGCAGTGTAGCGCCCTGCTCAGGGCCAATAACATGCACAATACCCTGTCGACGATCGTGCATTTTGAACTGAGTAATTCCTAAGCGATCACAATTGTTATCCAAAGTATCAACTTGTAATTTGGAAACCGGGTCGATAATCCCCTCTGAACGGTCCGTAGTTGGTACGTTATGATCTGATACAGCTAAGTTAGCGGCATTGCGCCAGAGCATTCTTCCAGCAATCTCTAGCCCCTCAAAAGCTTGCGGGCTAGTGACCTCATGCAAAAGATGTCGGTCAATATAAAGCACTGCCGTGCCATCTTCCTCAACGTGTATTACATGATCATCCCAAAGTTTGTCATACAAGGTCCGAGCCATGTAATCTCCTAATTATCGTTGCGAGATAGCAGATACGGAGCGGGTTACGCTGCCATTAAACAGCTGTCTAGGCCGACCAATCTTATACTCTGGATCGGTAATCATTTCTTCCCATTGCGATATCCAACCAACCGTCCTAGCTAATGCAAATACGCAGGTAAACATGTCGGTCGGTATGCCAAGGGCACGCTGCACAATACCCGAGTAAAAATCGACATTCGGATATAACTTACGACTGACAAAGTACTCATCCTCTAAAGCAATCTTTTCTAATGTCATCGCTAATTTAAATAATGGATCATCCCCCAGCCCAAGCTCATTTAAAACCTCGTAACAAGTCTCACGCATTAATTTTGCGCGTGGATCAAAGTTTTTATAAACGCGATGACCAAATCCCATTAAACGAACACCAGAATCTTTATCTTTGACTTTGGCAATGAACTCACCAATTTTTTCCACGCCACCCATTTTTTGGATATTCTCGAGCATTTGTAAACAGGCTTCATTCGCTCCACCATGCGCCGGCCCCCATAAACAGGCGACGCCCGCTGCGATGCCGGCAAATGGATTAGTTCCAGAAGAACCCGCTAAACGCACGGTTGAAGTAGAAGCATTTTGCTCGTGATCTGCATGCAAAATAAAGATCCGATCAAGAGCCCTTACTAAAACAGGATTTACCACATACTCTTCACAAGGATTACCAAACATCATCCGCATAAAATTAGCCGTATAGGACAAATTATTTTTCGGGTAAATATAAGGCTGCCCGATCGAGTATTTGTAAGCCATCGCAACTAAGGTCGGCATTTTGGCAACTAGACGAATTTGGGCGATCTCACGCACTTTGGCATCGGAGTAATCCAGTCCATCATGGTAAAACGCTGCCATCCCACCAACCAGTCCGGTTAGAACTGCCATTGGGTGAGCGTCGCGCCGAAAACCACGCAGAAAAAACTGCATTTGCTCATGTACCATCGTATGGTGCATGACTAAATGATCAAAATCCGTTTTTTCTTTTTGATTGGGTAGCTTGCCATTGAGTAACAAAAAGCAGGTCTCTAAAAAATCACAGTTAATGGCCAACTCATCAATCGGATATCCGCGATACAAGAGCTCACCCTTATCACCATCAATATAGGTAATTTTTGATGAACAAGAAGCTGTTGACATAAATCCTGGGTCATAAGTAAATTTTCCAGTTTTACCATAAAGCTTACTAATATCGATTACATCTGGTCCAACCGTGCCTTTGTATATAGGCATCTCGATGGACGGTGAGCCATCAGAAAAGGATATCGTTGCTTTAATATCAGAGGGTGTCATTTTGAAATTTCCTTCTTATTTTGTATTGAACTCTAATGCAAGTTGATTAAAACTCCACAGTAACAAATTTAAAAACACAGCAGATCTGAGTAATCGACGCAAACAATTTTACACTTGTTGAAGTTGCTGCAATACTTGCTTTACTTCTACACAATCTAAATTGCCCGAAGGCTTAGTTCGCCCCAAGAACAAATCCAACAAATCATTATCACTCAAGTCAAATAGTTGATCTAGAGCTAAGACATCAGTCATGCTCAAGGTCTGTGCATAACGATTAAAAAATCGCTCAATAATTAGATCGTTTTCTAATAAACCTCTTCTGGCACTCCATCGCAAACGAGATAAAGTACCAGAATCAATACTCATACTGCCCGTCGCACCATCAACTCTTTAATTTTTCCAATGGCCTTAGTTGGATTTAAACCCTTTGGACAGACATCAACACAATTCATGATTGTATGACATCGAAATAAGCGATACGGATCCTCTAGATTGTCAAGGCGCTCTGAAGTGACGTGGTCACGACTGTCTGCAATAAATCGGTAGGCTTGTAAAAGGCCGGCTGGGCCAACAAACTTATCTGGGTTCCACCAAAAAGAAGGGCAAGCCGTTGAGCAAGATGCACATAAAATACACTCGTACAAACCGTTCAACTCATCCCTTTCCTCGGGTGATTGCAAACGCTCCTTTTCTGGCGGAGGCGTGTCATTGACTAAATACGGCCGAATCGAATGGTACTGCTTAAAAAAGTTGGTCATATCAACAATCAAATCTCGCACAACCGGCAAGCCAGGCAATGGGCGCAGAGTAATTTTATTTGGGAGTGTGAGCATATTGGTAAGACATGCAAGACCATTTTTGCCATTGATGTTCATGGCATCAGACCCACAAACACCCTCCCGACAGGAACGCCTAAAGGAGAGCGTTTCGTCTAATTTTTTTAGTTTCATTAAGACATCTAAAAGCATTCTCTCATCACCATCAAGCTCCAGCTCGTAAGTCTGCATCCGAGGCGCGGCATCTTTATCAGGATCGTAACGATAAACTTCAATAATTCGTGTTTGGCTCATTTTTTTTCCCTCTAGAATGTGCGTACTTTTGGCGGAATAGATTCGGCAGTCAATGGCTTGAGATTGACCGGCTTAAACTCCATTCGATTATTTTCTTTAAACCACAATGAGTGCTTTAACCAGTTCACATCATCACGTTCAGGACAGTCATCATGGGCATGCGCACCGCGACTTTCTTGACGTGTTGCGGCGGAGGTCATCGTTGAATTGGCCGACTCCACTAAATTCGCTAACTCCAAGGCCTCAACCCGAGCTGTATTGAAAATCTTGGATTTATCCTTGAGATGGATATTCTGAGCCCGCTGGGTTAATTCAACCATCTGCCGAGCACCCTCGTCCATAATCTTTTGGGTTCTAAATACCCCACAATGCTTTTGCATGGTACTACGAATATCATTGGCCACATCCTGGGTATATTCACCCGAACTTGAATTATCTAGTTGCGCCAAACGTGCCAACGAATAGTCAGCAGCATCTGCTGGTAAGTCTTGATGATTTTTCTGTTTTAAAGCCGTAGCGACCACATGATTACCCGCCGCTCTCCCAAAAACTAATAAATCTAGTAAGGAATTGGTTCCTAAACGATTTGCGCCGTGCACCGAAACACATGAACATTCACCCATAGCATAAAAACCATTGATAATTGCATTCGGATTGCCGTTTTTAGGAGCCACCACTTGCCCATAAATATTGGTTGGAATACCACCCATTTGGTAGTGAATAGTCGGGACCACCGGAATTGGCTCTTTCGTAACGTCTGTATTGGCAAAATTAATCCCAATTTCGTAAACCGATGGCAGGCGTTTGTGAATCGTTTCGGCGCCAATGTGCGTTAAATCTAAAACTACATAATCTTTATTGGGGCCACAACCACGACCCTCTTTAATTTCTTGATCCATACAGCGAGATACAAAATCTCGAGGCGCTAAATCTTTGAGTGTCGGAGCATAACGTTCCATAAAACGCTCACCATCACCGTTTCTTAAAATCCCACCCTCGCCACGACACCCCTCTGTCAAAAGTACCCCTGCACCAGCAACTCCGGTCGGGTGAAATTGCCAAAACTCCATGTCCTCAAGGGGGATGCCAGCTCGCGCCGTCATGCCCATACCGTCCCCAGTATTAATAAACGCATTGGTCGAAGCTTGCCAAATCCTGCCAGCGCCGCCAGTAGCAAACATGGTACATTTCGCTTCTAGAATATGGATATCGCCCGTTTCCATTTCCATGGCAGTCACTCCAAGTACGTCGCCGGCCTGATTACGAATTAAATCTAGTGCCATCCACTCGACAAAGAAATGAGTCTTAGCGCGCACATTGCGTTGGTACAAGGTGTGAAGCATGGCGTGCCCAGTCCGATCAGCCGCAGCACAAGCGCGTTGAACCGCTTTCTCGCCATAGTTTGCAGTGTGACCACCAAACGGACGCTGGTAAATCGTACCATCAGCATTGCGATCAAAAGGCATACCAAAGTGCTCTAATTCGTACACCACATTAGGGGCTTCTCGGCACATGAACTCAATTGCATCCTGATCGCCAAGCCAGTCAGACCCCTTAATCGTGTCATAAAAATGATAGTGCCAATTATCCTCACTCATATTCCCCAATGAGGCACCGATACCGCCTTGGGCAGCAACAGTATGAGAACGCGTCGGAAATACTTTCGACAAGACCGCAACATTGAGACCAGCCTCAGCTAATTGCAAGGAAGCTCTCATACCCGCACCGCCAGCCCCAACGATTACCACATCAAAACGCCGGCGTGGAATTGCCGATTTAATCGCAGCCATTTAGACCCTCCAAAGAATTTGTGCACTATAGGCTAGGCAACCCACTAGCCATAAAACAGTTAGTGTTTGCAGAACTAGACGAACACCTGTCGCAGGAATATAGTCCATCCAGATGTCGCGAATACCAACCCAGGCATGGTAAAAAAGACTAAAGAAGGTCAAAAGTGTCAATATCTTCATGAATTGATTCGCGAAAAGACTTGACCAACCCTCGTAGGAAGGATTTCCGAAAATAAAATAGACGACTAACAACAGCAAGGTATAGACCGCCATGATGACCGCGGTAACACGTTGCAGGAGCCACTCGGTCAGACCATAATGAGCCCCAACGACTAAACGCTTAGGCCCTATATTTGTTTTGACAGACATAATCTTCCTCTAAAACAGATTAAATAATTTTGCGCCAAAGACGGCAGTTAATGACAGACTGATAATAAATACTGTCATGGCGGATTTTTGGATTTGATGCTTTTCAATGCCCCGATGCAGATCGAGCATTAAAAAACGAATCCCAGCACAAAAATGATGTAAAAAGGCCCATATCAAGCCAAGTAAAATGATCTTTACTAGGGGACTGCCAATTAACTCGGTAAAAGTTAAAAAGCTTATTTCGGACGTAATACTTGAATCAAACAAATACAGCAAAAAAGGTAACATCAGAAATAAACCAGCACCGCTAACACGATGCAGAATTGAAAGCTTTCCAGCTAAGGGTAAACGATAGGATCCTAAGATTTGGCCAATACCGATATTCTTATATTCTGGACGAGGTGGGCGTGCAATTGGTTGAACTGAATCAGACATGAAACTTCCTTAAGGACTGTTGTGGTTGATGTAGTTTTATAAACAATTTGAGTAATGTACTGAATTAAATCACAGGTATTTGACAGTAAAAGCTGCTAAATAAAATTAAACAACAGTGTAATTTTGTCATATTCTCAAAATTTCTGATTTTATTTTAAAAAAATCCTTATATATTATTGATTTATATATATTTTAGCACGACTCCTCAATTACGAAAAACCACCAAAATACCTTCTTAGCATGACTCACTCCTACAATTTAGCACCATGAATTGAGCACATTACCGAAGCATTTGCTCTTCAAGAATTAGCCTTTTCAAAGCTTTTTAAAGCATCGACTCAATTATTTTATAGAGGATAAAAATTCATAAAATCCGACTGACGTAGCCTTTGAGCAAATGATGAATGTTAGAAAAGGAACAAGGTAAAATAATATTTTGGCCAAATTTATCGAATTAGGATGACATATTCGCTATCATTAGAGATTCATTAGAGATCTTTTGATCATTTTAAAACGCCCCACTATCAACTTAGGAGCCCCCCATGGGAAAATCACCACTTCGCATTGCCATTACCGGAGCCGCAGGTCAAATTGGCTATTCACTACTATTTCGCATTGCCAATGGTGATATGCTCGGCAAGGATCAGCCAGTTATTTTGCAATTGCTTGAAATTCCTGATGAAAAAGCGCAAAACGCGCTCAAAGGCGTCATGATGGAACTCGACGACTGTGCTTTCCCGCTACTCCATCAGATGTCAGCTCATAGTGACCCAATGACAGCATTTAAAGATTTGGATTTTGCCGTGCTAGTTGGTGCAAGGCCCCGTGGCCCCGGTATGGAAAGAAAAGATCTCCTGTCAGCAAATGCCCAAATATTTACCGCTCAAGGCAAAGCCCTCAATGCGGTTGCTAAAAGAACAGTCAAAACACTTGTAGTTGGTAACCCAGCAAATACCAATGCTTATATCGCCATGAAATCTGCACCTGACTTACCGTCTAAAAACTTTACAGCAATGCTTCGCCTTGACCATAACCGCGCATTGTCGCAATTAGCAACCAAAGCACAGGTTGCAGTCGCTGATATTGAAAAATTAGCAGTCTGGGGTAACCATAGCCCAACTATGTACCCTGATTACCGCTTTGCAACAGTAAATGGCAAATCAATTCAAGAAATGATTGCTGACGAAGATTGGAATAAAAATACCTTCTTACCAACAGTTGGTAAACGCGGCGCAGCTATTATTGATGCCCGCGGCCTCTCATCGGCTGCTTCAGCAGCTAATGCAGCAATCGATCATATGCACGATTGGCACCTCGGTACGAATGGTAAATGGGTTACGATGGGTATACCCTCTGATGGCTCGTATGGAATCCCAAAAGATACCATGTACGGCGTACCAGTGACCTGCGCAAATGGCGAGTATCACATTGTGGCTGGGCTTGAAATTGACGCTTTCTCGAGAGAAAGAATGGACTTTACGCTGAATGAACTTATGGAAGAGCGGGACGGAGTAAAGCACCTCCTATAACTGCCTAAACTAACTTTTATGAGGCCATCGGAGGTTCTATTTGACGGGCAGGCGCCTTTGGCGCTTGCCGTTTGCGACCATTACTGTGGCACAGAGCCTAGAATGCGCAAAGCTTTACAGCTGCAAAAAGAATTGGGGCCTTGCTTTGATATTACTTTTGACTGTGAAGATGGTGCACCAATTGGACAAGAGTTGGCACATGCCCAATTGGTTTGCGAACTCCTGACTAGCCCTGAAAACCTCTATCAACAAGTGGGCGTAAGAGTGCATGATCCACTGAGCCCTTTTTTTGATTCGGATATCGATTGTATTATTCCGGGCGCTGGCCAGCGACTAGCCTACATCACTATTCCCAAAGTAAGCCATGCAATCCAAGTTAGTCAGCTAATCCAAAAAATTAATCACAAAGCAACGCAGTCCGGTATCTCTAAGCGCCTTCCAATCCATGTCCTCATCGAAACAAATGAGTCTCTTGCAGATGTTTTTGCGATCGCAGCTCTGCCTCAAGTTGTCTGCCTGAGTTTTGGACTGATGGATTTTGTTTCTGGTTATTACGGGGCAATTCCTAGCAGTGCGATGCATGTCGATCAGTTCAGTCACCCATTAACCCGTCGCGCAATGACTGAGATAGCTGTGGCATGCCATACCTTTGGCAAAACCCCAGCCCATAATGTGTGTACTGAAACAAAGGATCTACATGTCGTAGAAACAGATACCTTGATGGCTAAAAATGCCTTTGCCTATACGCGTAAATGGAGTATTCACCCAAACCAAATTCCAGTCATTGTCAACGCGTTGGGACCAACAGATTCCGAAATCTTGCAATCTATAGCAATTTTAAGCCAAGCCATCGCTGCCAAGTGGGGACCAATTCAGCATGAGGGTAAATTGCATGACCGGGCAAGTTATCGCTACTACTGGACAATTGCTCAAAGAGCCTATACACATGGAAAAATGCGTGCACAATTTGACCAACTCGGTTGGTTTAGGGAGAGTTAATTGATGAACACACGATCTTTTGAAACAATCTCCAAACTTTTTTTTAGGTCATTGGGCATTTTATTCAGCAGCATTTTTTTCTGGACGCAGGCTCCCCAAACTTTCGCGCAAAATAGCCCCTCACCCGCTACAGTCAAAAAACAAACTACCCACCCCAGCGCCAAGCAACCAACTGATGATCAACAGTTTGAACAGCGAAAAATTTCTGAAGTACATCTTTGGACGTGCGAAAACCAAGTCAGTTTAAAAACAGCGCAATCCGAGAAGGGTTTGATGCTCTTGTGGAATAAAAAACTTTACCAGTTCTCGGAAGTTGATGCCCTCACAGGCGCTACAAAATTTATTGATCTAAAAAACCAACTCCATTGGCTTGTGATCCCAGAAAAAGCCATGTTATTGAACTCTAAATTAGGCCAACGCTTACTTGACCATTGCAAGAGTTCAGCGCACAGTAATCTCGTTAGCACATCCCCGCAATAGCAGGTGTATGCATGGCAAGCGAAGTGAAGATTCTTATTAAAGATTCTTAGTGAAACAATAATTGCTGTGCCGGGGTATCCAAAGGCATCTCTGCATGCACAACTTCTGCAGATCGATTTGGAAATAAAGGTACGCCACAGTCCTCACAAGACTCCGGTGTAAATAGCATCGCATGCTTAAAGACATCAACCACCCCCGCCTCATGCAAAGTGTCGGCAATTAAACGGATCGTTGAATTACGCCCACTGCCTCCATCGATGTCCTCAGGATCAATCGACTCCCGATCATACAAAGGCCAGACTACACCATAAATAATGTCGGGATGCCCTTTAATTGAAAATGATATCCTGAATTCGTCGGCAACTTCAGCGCCAAAAGCAGCTACAACACAAGATAATTCAGCAGGACTGAGTTCTAGCGTGGTCTCTAAATAATTAATGGCAGCCCTCAAACTTAAAGGCCGAATTCGCTTATCAGCCTCCCGACAATTGGTGAAGAAGGCGTCAGGTAACATCACTTCGAATTCACAACCAGGTAATAAACGCGCAAAGTTTGAATGTGTAGCCTGCTGCCATTGTTTGAGAACACTACTTCGTTCTACTCGCACACCATCCTCAGCCTGCCACAAAAACATCGGCTGACCTAGCAAAGTAGTAATCGTGCAAATAATAAATCGGGGATCAGCCAGCACTGCAATTGTCTCAGGCATATTTTTTAATTCATAACGCAGATCCGATTGCTCAATTGCCGACTTTGCCATCTGCTCCAACAACTGCCGGGTTTGAATATGCGTTTGTGGAATTTGATCAATACTATATAACCACGGCACAATACTCATCCGAGTTTTTTCACAAAACACAAACTCATTCAGATAATCAACAATTTGGGCTGCTTCCTCTTGCAGAATCGGACCCGATGGAATCGTATATTTAGTCTGGGCAATGATTGGAATGGCAATTAATAGGGCTTGATAGGTCTCATCTTGGTGTTGATAAATAATTGACTCAGAGCTCGTCTCTATAGCATCCGCTAATATTTCAAATGCGTCAGTCTGACTCTTAAATGTTAAATCTAAAGCCAAGTCTAAGACTGCTTGATGTTGACTATTCAGAAGACGATCCAAACGCTCAGTTAATTTTTTCTCCCAAAAGAAATCTTCCAACTGACTCCCCGAGGCGGAGAGAGATAAAACGTCCGCAACGAGTTTCTCTACCTCTTGAGAGTTTCTGAGATGATGATGGATTCGCGTTTTTGCCATAAGAAAAAATATTAAAAGTTAAACTAGTGTTTGCGCTGAAAAACTGGCCGCTCAAGCGTTGACACTTGAGCGTTATATCGGTAACTCTCTGCTCGGAATGCCTTTAATTCGCTTGGGTTATCAATCTGATTTTCAAGCACAAAACGCGTCATTAAGCCGCGAGCTCTTTTGGCATAAAAAGAAATAATTTTCATCTTGCCATCTTTTTCATCCTGAAATACCGGGGAGACAATTGGCTGAGAGAGCACCTTTGGGGATATCACCTTGAAATATTCATCAGAGGCTAAATTTAATAAAACCGGATTTTTATGGGTAGCTAACTCCCGCCCAATTTGCAAAGTAATTTGATCTCCCCAAAAAGCATATAAATCCTTGCCCCTCGGAGTTATTAAAGAGGTCCCCATTTCTAACCGGTAAGCTTGCATTAAATCGAGGGGACGCAAAATTCCATATAAACCGGATAAAATCCGGAGGTGTTGCTGAGCATACTCCAAATCCTGCACTTGCAATGAACTGGCATCTAAACCCTCATAGACATCTCCATTAAAAGCCAACAAGGCATGCTTACTGTTTTTTAAAGTAAATTTTTTAGACCAAGCTTCATAGCGTGTCATATTCAAAGCAACCAGCTTGTCTGACAAGGACATCATCTGAGCAATCTCAACCGGTGAGCGCTTGCGTAATTCCGCAATCAAACTAGCAGATTCGGAAATAAAATTCGGTTGCGTAAACGCAATTGGTGGCGCAGGCGATTCAAAATCTAGCGTTTTAGCAGGAGATAAGACAATTAACATAGTTTAATGATCACCCCTTATAAAGATGATTTACAGTTATACCAAGATTTATCAATTCTAAAGAATTTATTTGCCATCATTTAGTTTCTAGATCAGTTTACAATGAAGAATCATACCAAAGGAGTTCTTGTGGATTTTACCTATTCACCCAAAGTAATCGAGCTACGTGCCCGCTTATCAAATTTTATGGATGAACATATTTATCCCAATGAGCACCGGTTTTACGAAGAAGTTGCCCAGAATCGTCAAAAAGGTAACCCTTGGATACCTACCCAAAGCATCGCAAATCTTAAACCAAAAGCCCAAGTAGCAGGATTGTGGAACTTGTTCCTGCCAAAATCCACCAGAGCGCCGCAAGGACTTAGCAACCTCGAGTATGCCCCTCTTTGCGAAATGATGGGACGCTCGCATATTGCTCCGGAAGTTTTCAATTGCAATGCACCAGACACAGGCAATATGGAAACCATTGAGCGATACGGTTCGGAAGAACAAAAAAAACAGTGGCTAGAACCGTTACTCGCTGGAGCAATTCGTTCAACATTTTTAATGACAGAGCCTGAGGTAGCTTCCAGTGACGCTACCAATATTCAATGCAAAATTGCCAGAGATGGGGAAGAATACGTGATCAATGGCCATAAATGGTGGTCCTCAGGCGCTGGAGATCCGCGCTGCGCCGTTTATATTCTTATGGGAAAAACTAATCCAGACGCCCCAAAACATCAACAGCAATCGATGGTCCTGGTGCCTGCCAATGCACCAGGTATTACTGTGCACCGTCCCTTGACAATTTTTGGTTATGATGACGCCCCGCATGGACATATGGAAATCACTTTAAAAGATGTACGTGTCCCATGCTCTAATCTTCTTTTAGGCGAAGGTCGTGGCTTTGAGATTGCGCAAGGCCGACTCGGCCCAGGCAGGATTCACCACTGCATGCGCTCGATAGGAGCTGCTGAACGCGCCCTAGAGTCTATGTGTAAACGTCTTCAAAATCGCGTTGCTTTTGGTAAACCACTGGCAGAGCAAGGCGTCTGGCTAGAGCGTATCGCTGAGTCAAGATGTCTGATTGATCAAGCTAGACTTCTTACTCTCAAAGCCGCTGCAACCATGGATACCGATGGGAATAAAGTCGCTCGTAAAGAAATATCAATGATTAAAGTTGTGGCACCTAATATGGCCCTCAAAATTATTGATTGGGCTATTCAGGCACATGGCGGTGCTGGAGTCAGTCAAGATTTTGAATTGGCATATCAATTCGCTTGGCAACGGATTCTTCGCATCGCCGACGGCCCAGATGAAGTCCACCACGCGGCAATTGCAAAGTTGGAACTCAAGCAATATCTTTAAGCTAGTCTAAATGTTCCTGTTACTTCGCAACGATCTCTCGGTTCGAACTACGCATGCTACTGAAAGATTACCGTACTCTTACCGTTCACAAAAATACGTTGTTCAGCATGCCACCGAACTGCTTTTGATAAGGCTAAGCATTCGGCATCCCGACCAGCAGCCGCTAATTGGTCAGGACTCATCGCATGATTGACGCGCAGGACTTCCTGTTCAATAATTGGCCCCTCATCTAAATCGGTCGTCACATAATGCGCGGTTGCGCCAATTAACTTCACACCACGCTGATGTGCTTGGAAATATGGCTTAGCGCCTTTAAAGCTCGGCAAAAAAGAGTGATGAATATTAATTACCCGGCCAGCTAATTGCTGACATACCTTGTCAGAAAGAATTTGCATGTAGCGTGCCAATACAATGAAATCAATTTTTTCTTGCTCAATTAAACTCAGTAAAATCTCTTCTTGCTGAGCCTTTTTTGCGTCTGTGGAAGACTTGATGTCCAAAAAATGAAAGGGAATATCATAACTCTTGGCTAATTGTAAATAATCATGATGATTGGATACAATTCCCGCAATCTCAATCGGTAACAAATCACTCTTGGTCCGAAATAGTAAATCATTTAAACAGTGACCGTAACTTGAAACCATCACTAAAACTCTTGGTTTTTTTAAGGCATCATAAAAATTCCATAACATTTGAAAGCGACGCCCAATCAGATCAAAACTATTTTGAAGTTGGTCTTGTGACACAGTAGCAGGATCAACCACGAAATGAATCCGCATAAAAAAACGGCCAGTAACAGTGTCACTATATTGCGCAGAGTCTAGAATATTCGCCCCTTTTTCGAATAAAAATTGACTAACTGCATGGACAATACCAGGCCGATCGGGGCACGTAATCGTTAAAATAAAACCAGCTTGGTTATTGATACTAGTATGATTAGATAATGTGTTCATACGCATATTATCGTAGATTTTTTTATTTCTTTTTTTTCGCAAGTCATTCTAGTTAAGCCCTAAAAAATAAGAAGACTAATGACCGCTCATTCAACCCCTTTAAAGTGGCCTCAAATTCCCCTTGCAGAAGCAATGAGGCCTCAGCGCTTAAGTCATGTGGTTGGACAAACCCACCTCCTAGGAGTAGGCAAACCCCTAGCGCATGTGCTCAACTCGAAGCAAGCGCACTCGATGATTTTATGGGGTCCACCGGGAGTTGGTAAAACCACATTAGCCAGATTAATAGCCCATGAAGTTGAAGGTGACTTGATCGCACTATCAGCTGTACTCGCTGGTGTAAAAGATATTCGACAAGCTGTCGATCAGGCTCAAAATGCCCTCACTCACCATGGTAAACGCAGTTTACTCTTTGTCGATGAAATTCATCGCTTTAATAAAAGCCAACAAGATGCACTTCTTCCGTTTGTAGAGTCTGGACTGCTTACTTTTATAGGTGCGACGACAGAAAATCCCTCTTTTGAAGTGAATTCCGCACTATTATCTCGAGCCCAAACCTATGTTCTTAAAACCCTAGAACCTCAAGATATGTATCAATTACTGAAACGGGTTGAGCAGATCATTACTCAACCATTTGTGCTTGATGCAAATGCCCAAGAAATCCTCATTCATTACGCGGATGGCGATGCAAGAAGATTCCTAAATGCGACTGAGCAAGTTATTCAAGCCAGTTTTTTTGAAGAAAAAACTACGATCGATGCAGGCTTTGTGCAGAATACTTTAGCGCAATACCGACGACGATTTGATAAGGGTGGGGAACAATTCTATGATCAAATATCCGCCCTTCATAAAGCAGTGCGTGGCTCACATCCTGATGCCGCTCTTTACTGGCTTTGCCGGATGCTTGACGGGGGTGTAGATCCCCTATATCTAGCTAGAAGAATCGTACGTATGGCTTGGGAGGATATTGGCTTGGCTGATCCTAGAGCAATCCAAATTGCGCTTGACGCAACCGCTACCTTTGAACGACTTGGGTCACCTGAGGGCGAACTAGCGCTAGGCGAGGCTGTGATCTATCTTGCTCTGGCAGCTAAAAGTAACGCTGCTTACCAAGCGTATCAACAGGCTAAAAATTTCGTTGCAAAAGATCAGTCTCAAGAGGTGCCATTACATCTTCGAAATGCACCCACGCAACTCATGAAGAACTTGGATTATGGCGCAACATATCGGTATGCTCACGATGAACCGCACGGCTACGCTGCCGCAGAATCCTACCTCCCTCTGCAGATGCCAGAACCTGGCTGGTATCAACCATCAGATCGGGGGTTAGAAATCCAAATTAAAGAAAAAATGGCCTTTCTAAAAAAGCTAGATCAAGCCCATAAAAAAGATTCCAAGCCGTAAAGTAACTTCAGAATTACTCTACCCGCTCAATAATTATCGCAATTCCTTGACCAACCCCAATACACATCGTACAAAGGGCGTAGCGGGCCTGCAACTGCTCTAATTCATATAAAGCCGTGGTTACTAACCGAGCGCCGCTCATTCCTAAAGGATGACCCAGTGCAATTGCTCCGCCATTTGGATTGACCCGAGGATCGTCGTCAGCCACACCAAGCTCTCTCAAAGTGGCTAAACCTTGGGCTGCAAAAGCCTCATTGAGTTCAATCACAGCCATTTGTGTAATATCCAAATTCAAATGCGCTAGTAATTTTTTACTGGCTGGGGCTGGTCCAATCCCCATAACACGCGGTGCTACACCGGAAGTAGCCAAACCCAATATCTTGGCACGTGGCTTTAACTGGTGCATTGCAAGCGCCTCCTGCGAGGCAATTAACAGGGCACAGGCTCCATCGTTAACTCCTGAGGCATTACCGGCTGTAACACTCCCATCAGGACGAACAATCGGCTTGAGCTTTTGTAGACTTTCTAAAGTTGTTACACGCGGATGCTCATCCATTAGAACGCTTGTTGGCTCACCCTTTTTATTCGGAATACTTACTGGAGTAATTTCTTGGGCAAGTCGGCCATTAGCCTGTGCTACAAGTGCTTTTTGCTGACTTCGCAAGGCAAATTTGTCTTGATCGTCCCTAGAAATTTGCCAATCATCAGCAACGTTTTGTGCAGTCTCCGGCATGGAATCAACGCCATATAACTGGCGCATCAATGGATTAATAAAACGCCAACCGATCGTTGTATCAAAAACCGTGTTCGACCTAGAAAATGCACTTTCAGCTTTCGGCATTACAAAAGGTGCCCGGCTCATACTCTCCACGCCACCGGCAATTCCTAAATGAATTTGACCGGATGCAATTGCTCTAGCAATCACACCAACAGCGTCCATACCTGAGCCACATAAACGATTAATCGTGGCACCAGGCACAGCCATGGGCAAACCGGCTAAAAGACTACTCATCCGAGCAACATTGCGGTTGTCTTCCCCGGCTTGATTAGCATTGCCATATACCACCTCATCCACTTGATCCCACTGCACCTGTGGATGACGCTCCATTAATGATTTAATCGGTATCGCACCTAAGTCATCTGTACGTATTGCAGACAAGACCCCGCCGTAGCGACCAATAGGAGTTCGAATCGCATCACAAATATAAGCAACTGGTTTATTCATTTATTTCTCTTCTAAGTTAAGGATAGGTATGCAGAACAACCGGTGTAACTGCTTGGACTTGTGCTAAAGACATCTCGTTAAAAAGCTCAACCACAAAAAACCCTTCTGGTAAGATTTCAAAAATACCGAGGTCAGTAAAGACCATTGAAACGCATCCAATCCCTGTTAATGGATAGGTACATTGAGCGACAAGCTTACTTTTACCATCCTTGGTTAAATGCTCCATCATGACATACGTCTTTTTGGCTCCCACGGCTAAATCCATCGCACCACCAACGGCTGGAACAGCGTCCACTTCCCCGGTATGCCAATTAGCTAAATCGCCAGTTTGCGATACCTGAAAACCACCCAATACGGAAATGTCAATATGGCCGCCTCGCATCATTGCAAAAGAGTCAGCCTGATGAAAATAGCTGCCACCGGTTAACAAAGTTACCGGTTGTTTACCAGCATTAATTAAATCCCAGTCAATATCTGCATCCTGTGGCGCCGGCCCCATCCCCAAAATACCATTCTCAGAATGCAAAAAGATTTCTTTATCAGGTGGAAGATAATTAGCCACCAAGGTTGGCATACCAATACCTAAATTGACATAGGTTCCCTCAACAATATAAGAGGCAATCTTTTGGGCCATTTCATTACGAGAAATGGGCTTTAAAGTAAGTCCGACTCCAGATGGTTGATTCATATTGGTTCTCCGACATGGATAACATGTTGTACAAAAATACCCGGCGTAATAATTTGCTCCGGGTCTAAGACTCCAAGCTCAACCACTTCTTGGACTTGGGCAATGGTTGTTTTCGCGGCCATCGCCATAATAGGCCCAAAGTTTCTGGATGCTTTACGGTAGACTAAGTTACCCCAACGATCTCCTTTATAGCCCTTAATGAGAGCAAAATCAGCCTCTAAGGGAGACTCAAAAACGTAGTTCTTGCCGTTGATTAAACGCGTCTCTTTACCCTGTGCCAAGAGAGTCCCAAACGCAGTTTCAGTAAAAAAACCACCGATACCTGCGCCTTGCGCACGAATTCGTTCAGCTAAATTTCCTTGCGGTGTTAATTCAAGTTCAATCTCTTTAGAGCGGTATAAAGTTTCAAAAATATGCGAATTTGCCATCCTTGGGTAAGAACAAATAATTTTCCTAACGCGACGCGATTTTAGAAGCGCAGCAATCCCCGTTTCGCCGCTACCAGCATTATTTGTAATAATGACCAAGTCTTTGGCATTTTGAGCGACTAAGCCTTCGATCAATTCATGCGGAATACCAGAGCCACCAAAACCACCGATCATTACTACTGAGCCATCTTGGATGCCAGAAAAGGCCTGCGCTAAACTATCTGTGACTTTATTAATCATATAAAACAAATACTCCTCAAAAATATTATAAGAACGGATATAAACTGATGATTCTTTAAAATTTTAACTCCCACCACTGAACAGTTCCATGAGATGATTTTTTAAATGAAGAAGGGCCGTGCAATCATCTTCCCAGTGAGGAACTATTTTTTACTTGTACTATGCTGGATAAGTCTGGCAATTTTTGAGTTCTTTTTTTTGAGTTCTTTTTTATTATTCGGAATCTCTTTTAGGAAGACTACCATCGTTCCCAGTCAGGGGCTTTGAATTGTTTTCGATCACACGCTGATCATTCGACTCGGGGTTCGGGTTGGGTGATACAGTAGACAATGGTTTAGGGCTTAGGGGTACTTCTTTTAAAATAATAACCCGCTGACCTACTTGAATTGGTAAAACACGCCAGCCCTGAAAGTAGGCACTGATTAAGGATAAGTCTTGCGCAATTAATGTAAATGGAGATGACCCATACACGATATTATTTTGGCCAGGTTTAACTTCAATCAATTGTTGTATACCTTTTGCATCTACTACACAAACTGACTGAAGAGTTTTACTGGCCAAAGCGAGCACATTGCCCTTAAAACTCGCGTTAGGGGCAGAAAATGCAGGTGTCTTCACGAGCAGCTCTGCCGGCATGAAGCATGGATCAGGCAAGGGTGGCTCTTCAGGGACTTGTACAACAGTACTTTCTTTTTCGGGCGGGACTTCGGGTATGTTTTGTACAGGAGTCAAATACGTTTCTTGATAAAGCGTCTTCAGAGGCTCACGGGTATACCAATACAAAATAGCGATTAAAAGAGTGATCAAAATAATCGAACTACTCAGTCCTAACATCGTATTTTGGATGAAGCCGCTTGACAAAATCGGCTTTTGTTCGAGTGGCTTGGCTTTTTGAATCGGCGCGGACTTGACAGAAAAATCGACCACCTCTACAAATGCCTCTTCATTGGATAAATCAATCAGAGCAGCTAGTTTTCGAGCAGTTTGTACCTTGAGCAGTTGTGAATAAAAAACACTATCCCCACCCTCTTCGATTTGTAAAATATGCTTTGCGGTTATACAGAGCTTATGAGCCAATTCCTCACGAGAAAGACCAAGGTCTTGCCTTTTTCGAAGAAAAGCCGCCCCATCGATACTTGGTACGAATTCTAATTTTCTCACCATATCATTCTGACTGTAATCCCAAGTCTGACTTCAAGAAAGTCACTAGAGTAAATAAAAGGACTCGACACAATTTAAAAGCCTATCAAAACTACTATTTTGACATGTTTTTACAAGTCATACCTTGAAAAAAACCATACCTATTTAGAAAAATTCATGATCTACTACTTTATCACCCCCCCGCAAGAAGAAGCCATCCATCATGGTTGAAATTGATTAAGGTATCCAAGGAGGGGTATGATAAACAGATCAATCTTCTTTCCCAATTGGTTCAATCAACAACTCCGTCCTAAAATATGCCCACATTTGCCGCCAATCTTTCTTTTATGTACCAAGAAGTAGAATTCTTAGACCGCTTTCAATTAGCCGCCCAAGACGGCTTTCAATGGATCGAGTTCTTATACCCCTACAGCTATAAAGCGGCTGACATTAAGCAGCGACTCAACCAATATAAGCTGCGTCAGCATCTTTTTAATATATCTCCTGGTGATGAATCAAAAGGTGAAAAAGGACTCTCGATCTTTGAAAATCGCCAAGCGGACTTTACCCAGAATCTAGAAAATGCCCTAACCTATGCAAAAGCTCTCCAAGTATCTCGGCTGCATTTAATGGCCGGTATTCTTCCTAGTGGCGCAGATCAATTATCGGCAAGAAAGATCTACCTCCAACGAATTCGGCAAGCAGCAAATGCCGCTCAATCTCTTGGAATTGATATTGTCATTGAGCCGATAAATACGCGCAATGCTCCAGGATACTTTTTAAATTACCAAAAAGATGCAGTACAAATTATTACTGAACTGGCAATCCCTAATGTGAAACTCATGATGGATTTATTCCATGCACAAATTATGGAAGGTGACTTGGAAAAAAAACTGCGCCAATTTATTCAACATATTGGCCATATTCAAATTGCAGGAGTGCCAGATCGACACGAGCCCGATACCGGAGAAGTCAATTATCAACACCTTTTTTCAGTAATTGACGCCCTCAATTACCAAGGACTAATCGGTTGCGAGTATTTTCCCAAAAATAACACTACTGCAGGACTTGGTTGGCTTAAACCCCACCTCTAAATAAGGCTATTTATAATCGCTATCTGGATTTGTATGAATCGAAATTTGCCTCTCAATAAGTTCTGCAATCGAGTCTAATTTCTGAACCTCCTGACTAGCGATTGGACTGGCCTCACTAGCACTTCCATTCTTCATCTGGGGTTGATCAGTTGGATAAGCTTGACAAATCGATTTGTCATTAATCACATTTAGAACTTGACAATCCTGGCCGGTAATCCCCGAAACCACATGATCAGAAACCCCTTTGCCAGTGGCTACATAGGAGACACCGGTAATTGCAGTGCTTTGAACCAGAGAAATACTAGTCAAATAACTGACCGTCGTGGCAACCGGAGCAATAAAACACCCAGTAAGAATCCCAAAGCATCCAAACAGGAATAAATGCTTAGAAAAACTCAACACTAAGCACGTAGGTTTCATGAAGGACTCTAGTTAAGTACTCGATATCCCCGCCCATTCAAGCAGCGCCGAATAACCATTTCTTTCTCTTTGGTTCCACTATATGCACCAGAGGCTCCACCAATTACGCCGCCAATCCCTGCAGTTTGGGCAATACCCGTCTTGTTACCGCCACCCACAAGCCCTAATAAAGCCCCAACAGCAGCGCCACCTGCAGCTTGTGTGGCAGCCGTCTTACCGGTCGCACCAGTTTCTTGAGAGAGATCCTGACATTCTAATAAATCACGCTGATAGGCCATCTCATCTAAACCTTTTTTATCCACAATGGGTGAAAACCCAGACCCTGAATTAGCGCAAGCTTGCAAAAAAATAATACCGATGCAAATTAGACTTAATCGATTCATTCGCAAAATAGGCTCCTTCAATAAAATGTTCTTACAATGCGTATTAGCATAATACCTCTATCTTCGATTGTCATCCTATGTCATGAAAAATACTTTTTTAATCTGCGCTATGTGCGGTAATCCTCGTCAATTATTAGAGAAAATCTGCCCATTTTGTGGTGAAAAAGACGTCCTTCATGAACAAAAAAACCATTGGGACTTCTTCACTATCAATTTAGAGAGTGGCTTACCGCGCGTCGAAGAGGCTATGCAACGCTTTGAAAACCAACTCGAACAGCTCACAGGCTCAAGCATTCGCATGTTGCAAGTCATTCATGGTCAAGGATCACAAGGCGAAGGTAGAATAAAAAAAGCGTTTCGAGAAGCGATGCAACATGGGCGTTGGCATCAAATAATTAGCGCTTATTATTTTGGAGAACATCTCAAAGCTAGCCAGACCACCTACCAATTTTTAATTAAACAATACCCAGCTATTAAAACTGTTCTCAAGCCTGAGATGATGGGTAACCCTGGTATCACCATATTGATTCTACATACGAAAAATACCCAATCATTACCGTAAATGAACAACTATCCGACCAACTACTTCCCCAGCCATGAATGCCTTGGAGCGCTCAATCGCCTCTTCAAGCTGAATATCTTCGATCATCTGCTCTAATTTACTACAGTCTAGATCTTGCGCTAAACGCGCCCAAGCAAGTTGACGCCGGGCGATTGGAGCCATCACAGAGTCAATCCCAATCAACCGTACTCCACGAAGAATAAATGGCATGACCGTCAAAGGTAAATCAGCACCCTGTGCCAACCCACATACTGCAACAGTACTTCGATATTGCATCTGGGCACAAATATTCGCTAAAGTGAAAGATCCAACCGTATCGATTGCACCCGCCCATCTTTCTTTTTGTAACGGTTTACCTGCCAGAGATAATTCCCGGCGATCCATGACATGACTCGCCCCTAAAGACTTTAAATAATCAAAAGAACTTGTCTTGGCGCTCACCGCCACAACTTCATGACCTAAACGACTGAGTAATGCAATAGCAATGCTCCCAACTCCGCCCGTTGCGCCAGTCACAACTACCTCGCCATTGCCAGGCTTTAACCCCTGCTCTTCCAGAGCTAAAACACTTAACATGGCGGTATATCCAGCAGTGCCAATCCCCATCGCTTGCCGAGTGGTCAACTGGCTGGGCAACCGCACTAAACGGTTTGCTTCACACGCAGCAAGCTGCGATAGACACCCCCACTGCGTTTCACCATACCCCCACCCGTTATGTATTACCAAATCGCCTACTTGCCAATCTGGACTGGCTGACTCAAGAACAACCCCAGCACCATCGATACCAGCAACCATTGGCCATTTTCTGACTACCGGACCACTGTTGGTGATAGCTAAGCCATCTTTATAGTTTAGCGTCGAATACTCAACCGATACTAAAGTATCTGTCTTTGCCAATTGCGACTGATCTAAAATCTCAATTTGCGCTGAAAACTCAGGGTCTTTTTTTAGGGTTAGGGCTTTAAACATAAAAACGTCCTAAAATAAAAATGCAGGCTTAGTTGGGTCATTGGTTGGGTCATTCATTGGGTGATTCGTTGGGTCAAAAGACTATTTGTCCATCCACAAGCGCTATTCAAAACTAATATTATTCTCTTTAATAATGCGCTTCCATCGCAAACTATCCGTCTTAACAAAGTTTAACGCCTCTTCAGGAGACTTACTCGTTACTGCTGGTAAATTGGCTTTGGTAAATGACTCTTTTACTTTGGGTTGCTGGATCGATTTGATAATTGCCGCAAACAATATATCAATAACCGGTCTCGGAGTCTTAACAGGGGCAAAGATGGCATTCCAATTATCACTTCCAATACCTGGATAACCGCTTTCTACTAAAGTAGGAAGATTTGGAAACGCCGCCAGACGATTCGCTGAAGTTGTTGCGTAAGCTTTCATTCGACCACTCTTTACATGCTCTGTCACAGTCGCAGCATTTAATATCGAAAAGTGGATCTCGCCACTAATAATTGCAGTCTGCGAGGACCCAGCACCCTTCGATGGAATATTAACCATCGACATACCAGCCTGGCGGTTAAAATCCAGCATGTCCAAATGCGAATAACCACCTAGGGGAGAGGAAAAATTCAATTGTCCAGGTCGCTGTTTCGTATAGGCAATCAATTCTTTTAAATCATTCGGTGGAAAATTAGGGCCAGACACTAATAGGTTTGGAATCGATGCAACCATACTAATCGGCACCAAATCTTCCGAAGGAATAATTTTTAATTGCTTGGCAAAAATTGTCTCATTGATTGCATTCGTTGATACATTTCCCATTAGTAAAGTGTATCCATCAGCCGCAGACTGAGCAACATAGGTCATGCCGATGTTACCTGCCGCACCTGTCTTATTTTCAATATAAAAGCTCTGCCCTAAAGTCTCAGTTAACGCAGCAGCCAAAAGACGCGCAGCAATATCCGTACCGCCGCCGGCTCCTAATGGAACGACAATTTTGACTGGCTTGTTGGGATATGGTGCAGGTTGGGCATGCACTGCAGATCCAAGAAAAAAAATAGCGCTCAATACAGCGCTCAATATCATTGTGAATTTTATTCTATTTAATAACATCCTCTTCCCTGATTATTTTGATTACTTACCGACCAATTTGATTGAATAAATCTTAAGATAACACAGCACACCTAAAATACAAATTCACCAAAACCCTAATCCATCTGCTGGTACGGTATGTAAGAATCGGACTGATCAGAAAATATTCGGAGATGCGCAGCTGCCATTTCAAAAAACTGCCTAACCTGCTCAACGGTTTTAACGCGATGAAGTAATCGATGGTCTGATAACTGCTGACGCCATAAGCGGGATCCACCAAGACCATGCGCAAAGCCCAAAATATGTCGGGTTATACCGGCTAGCTGAAACCGCTCTGGTCGACCACTTTCTTGACAAGCTAATAGCCAGTTTTGCGTATACTCCACGAACTGTTCTTGCACCCGTCGCCAGGTTTGCTCATTTAAAAAGTAACCATAATCTTGACCATTCGTCTCCATCATGCGGTCCCAAGCTAATAAAATAGCTGGTGTGTGATAGGCGGCTCTCCCAATCATAAAGCCATCAAAATCATTCCAATGCGCAAATATCTCTGAATTACCGCTAAGTCCTCCGTTCAATAAAACCTGCACGTGGGGATAATATTTCTTCACATCTACGCGCAGTTGCTTGGCAATCTCATACCGCAGGGGTGGAATCGTTCGATTTTCTTTGGGAGATAAACCTTTTAAGACCGCATTACGAGCATGCACACTTAATTGGGTCGCACCCGCGTCACATATTCCTAACATAAAATCTAAAACATACTGATAATCGTTCTGGGACTGGGCAGGATTCATGGCATCCAGCCCCAAGCGGTGTTTCACAGAAACGGGTAAATCAACTGCCTCTAAAATAGCCCGTACGCAACTCGAGACTAACTTGGGATCGGCCATCAAACAAGCCCCAAAAGAGCCCCTTTGGACTCGTTCAGATGGACAACCACAATTGATATCGATTTGACTGTAGCCCCAACGCTGACCAATCTTCGCTGCTTGAGCTAAATCAAGTGGCTCAGAACCACCCAATTGCAAAACAAGAGGCTTTTCAATCAAATCAAAATCTAAGTGCTTGGCCTGATCACCAAACAGGATAGCTCCTGCATGCACCATCTCGGTATATAACAGAGCATTCTTTGATAGCATCCGGTGAAATGCTCGACAATGGCGATCGGTCCAATCCATCATGGGTGCGACAGCTAAAATTTTCTTCATTAAACGACGACACTCATGAATTACCAATCATCCTCAATCATCAACTAAATGAAACAACTGCACCTGACCTTGGCTCCAATATAAAACCTTCGACTCATCAACAGCAGTCCAATGCTCCTCATCATCATCAAAAGGCTCAGAGGCAATAGTGTTAATCATGTTTTTGTCATACCCACTAGTCGCATGAATATCCGGCGAGCCGTAAAAAAGACTCGGGGACTGGTGATCACTCGAATAGCGATACGCCCAAATCGATTGGCCATCACTCAATGCGGCAGAGATTCGCGTCTGATCTCCTTCTGGACTTTTACCAATAATGCGCATAATGCAATGAATCGTATCGCGCATTGCCTGTACCGGATCAGTCATCAAACCCATTGTTAGAGCTAATAAAAAAAGTGCCTCACTATCTGTTGTGCCATAACGATAGGCATATAAATCATTAGAGATTAATGACTCAATTTCTCGGCGATGGATATCCCAATTTGCAATATGCCCATTGTGCATAAAAGACCAATTCTGATAAGTATATGGGTGGCAATTCATGCGCGACACACTGGTGCCAGTCGCAGCGCGAACATGGGCAAAGAATAAACTACTCTCTATATGCTTACTAATTTCTCGAAGATTCTCATCATTCCATGCGGGTAAGACATCTTTAAATAAACCCGGCTTGTCGCGTTTACCATACCAAGCAACTCCAAAACCATCCCCATTGGTGACAAAGGCAGATTTAGTCGCTTTTAAACTTTGAGAAATTAAAGAATTTTTTTGCTGAAAAAGTAAATTCTCTAGATAAATACTTTGACCTGCATAAGCCATCCATCGACACATGAATTATTGACCTCCCTTGTGAATTCAGGTTTCTTTATACCATGGGATGTGAATACAGCATAGTGCGCCAAAGGCTCACGGGATGATATTTCTAAAGGGCGTCATCAAACCGCGTATCAACGCCCAGGATGGCAAAAATATAACATGCAAAATAGTAATATAACAGACTGTTACGCTTCATATTGGGTGCTGATGTTGAGCAAAAATCCTGAGTACCAGATTTAAAATGTTCCCCAAGAAAAAACCCTGTTACCAAGCTTAGCAAGTTATAACAGGGTTCATGCCCAACGACGTATCCTGAACCAAAAGAGCTATTACGCTTAGACAACTTTCTCTAATGGCTTACTCCAGTGCGCAGCCGCATCTTTACCAAGCGCAGCGTTCACTCTTGGCATAACCTCAGTAGCCATCAACTCCATTGAACGCTTGGCAAGTGCAGGATCCATCCAATCGTGACAGGCATACAGTAAATTACCAAAATCTCCAACCTCTTCTCTAAAATGGAGTATCTGATCAACCACTGAATTCACTGTCCCAGCTAAAACTAGCCGATTAGTGACATATTCAGGAGTGATCGCTGAGTCTGGCATGTTTGGATCGACTTTAAATAAATTACCCCTACCACCATTCACCAATTTTTTACTCAGTTGACTAAAGTAAAAATAGTAGGGACCGCCAGGCTCTTTACCGTATCGTTGCGCAGTTTTTTCATCATCCGCCACAAAAATACTTTTTGCAACGCGCCATTCGTCGGGGTGAGCAACGGCACCTATTGCCTCACGGCCTTCCACGTATTTTGGCCAATGCGTCTTCACCCATTCAGGCATTAAGAAGTTAGCAGAAATAGGCTGCCATCCGCGCCGCGCCATCTCAGTCACGCCCTTCGAAAATGGTGCAACAGCAGTACCAACAATTAATGGATGCGGCTTTTGATAGGGCTTCATAATATATCCCTGCCCAATTTCAGGAATCATTGTATTTGCAACCGAAATTTTCCAATACTCACCATTGATATCGTATGGCGGCTCGGACTCCCAAATCTTTAAAATGGTATTAATACTCTCCACAAACATGGCATTACGATCGTTCTTTAAATTACCAAACACTTCGGCATCGGACATGAGCCCCCCAGGACTAATCCCCATGATGAAGCGTCCCTCTAGCATGTGATCCAACATCGCTGCCTGGGCGGCAATCGCTGCTGGGTGCGCATTCGGTAAATTAATTGTCCCAGTACCTAGCTTGATTTGTTTGGTTGAATGAATCAAGCTAGCTAAAAAAATCATCGAGTTAGTAACCGTTTCAGCGGCGTCTGTAACGTGCTCACCAACATAGGCTTCGCTGTAACCAAGCTGATCAGCCAAAATAACTGCCTCGCGATCCTCTTTAAAGGTTTCTGTAACATTTCTGCCCGGCGGATGGATAGGCATCATAAAGGTACTTAGTTTCATCATTGTCCCGTTAATGTGAGTGGTTCAAAATAGCAATTTGCATGTCAAAGTAAATTCCTACTACAGATACAACATTCAAAGTTTTTTTTATTATAGTACAAAGTAATCAATTGATCATTTAATTATTCAAAAAATAGTTAGTTCGCCCTTCGACCTCAATATTTTCCTTAAACAGCCACCCTAAAAATTTAAATATCTATTAAATTCAATAACTTAAGAAGAAACAACTATTGTTGGAATCTGAATTAATTGCGGCACAACCGTCTTCGCTCCCGCTAAATAAGTAGTAATCGTATGTTCAATGATGAGGTCAATATCTAGATCTAAGGGAACATTAAAGATCCACTTTCTCTGCCCTAAATAAAAAATTCTGGAATTGATCCCCCAAGCTAATTCAATTTCACTATCTTGCAAAGGGATTTCATCCACACTAGGTAATCCAATTTCTGCCCTAACTTCAATCGCAATCGGTTCTAAAATACGACTTTTTAGAAAGCGTAAGTATCTGGTATTGATATCCTCGCCTTTTAATCCTGAAAACATAAAAATACGGACCCAGTCATAAGTCAGTGAGACACGCGAATAATCTTTGTACAGCCTGACTAAGCGATCTTGCAAAGGCACCGATCGATCCGCAATAATGGTTTCCCAATACGGATTCCAACGGCCAACATACACCTCTTGGTAGACTCTCTCAATAAGGGCGGCTTTATTCGGAAAGTATCGAAAAATCAGGGATTGTGTTACTCCCAAACGTCGAGCTAATTCACGTGTGTCGCCATCAAATCCAACCTCAGCAAAAAATGCCACAGCCGCCGCCGCAATTTCTCGGTCACGATCCTCGCGCTTTAAACGCTTGCGAACCGGCAGATTTGGTGTTTCATTTGACATGTGAAATTTCACAATCCGTTATTTTTTAATGCTTCTAAAGACCATAGCACAAAGAAATCATTCAACCACCGAACAAGATTTTTCAAATCAATTACGCAGGTTGAATCATGATGACCGGCTCTAACTTGCCAGAGGCTGCAGAAATCATAATCGCCTCCAGTGCTGCCACATTAGCTAACATCTCAGCATGTGTCACAGGATAGGGTTTTGTTCCCCGTACACCACTCGCAAAGGCCTCTAAATTTGAGCGAACGGCTGGGGCTGGGGGCATGAAATGTTGCCGACGCTCCTGATCTCGCAATTGCGTAGTAACGTTCCAACCAGTTGGATTTTCAGGATGCGTATTGTCCCGAATCTCAATCCAACCTTTTGAGCCATAGACGCAAAAACGACCGTCAAACGGTGTGGCTAAGATTGCACTAATGAGGGCGTTGGCACCACCAGGAAAAGCCATCATAATACCGAGAGTATCGCCGTTTTCAAATTGGCTCCCACGGGTTGCCAACCTTGCCCATACCGCCTCTGATGGACCTAAAATAGCCACCGCTAAGTCAACTAAATGGATACCCGTTGCAGTCAAAGGACCAACTGGCGCAAAACGATTTGAGAGGCGCCAATTATCCGGCGGAAGAGCAAAAAATTTATCTTGAGAAAAGTTCGCCTCAATTTGTAAAACCGTACCAATGGTACCCTTCGCAATTTCTTCACGCAAAGCAATCACTGCTGGCTCAAAGCGCCGCTCATGACCAATTCCTAATTGCACTCCAGCTGCGTTGCAAGCAGCTATAGAAGCTTTGGCATCAGCATAAGTTAAGCACAAAGGCTTTTCACAAAAGACATGCTTCCCAGCCTTTGCCGCAGTTTGAATCTGACTTGCATGAAACTGATGGGGCGTACACAAAATAATAGCCTCAACTTGGGGGTGCTTAATCGCGTCGTCAAAATGCGCCGCAAAGGTCATTTTTGAACCACTATCCTGAGCTGCCTGAACGACTTTTGCATCGTTTTCAACAACTAAAATCACATCTAACAATGGGCTAGCCTCGAGGGTTGCGGTGATAATCTTACCCCACCAACCATAACCGATTACCGCTACTTTTAATGGACTTTGCGACATCTTATCTCCTCACTAACGGTTTTAACTAAAGGGTTTATTTACCGTGCTGCAGCACGAATTCTGTAGATAACTCTTGAAATTTTTCAGGACATTCTTGGTTAGCAATATGGGCTGCAGGCAAAACTTCATGACGGCTATTTACTAAAACTTGATTTAAGTTGGCCACCTCCGCAGTCGGTGCCCCCATGTCGTGTGCACCACTCATTAACAGGACTGGACAAACAACTTGATGAATATATGGCCTCGAATCATAATCCATTACCGCTTTACCACAAGCCATATAGCCATCAGCATGATTGGCGCCAACCATATTTCTCAAAGCTTGATCAACTTGCGGATGGGATTTTCTAAAACCTTCTGTCAACCACCGATCTACCGTACCATCAACAATACTTCCTAAGCCTTTTTCACGGACTGTTTGAATACGAGTGGCCCATTGAGCCCTCGTTTCATCCGTTTGATGGGGTCTAAAACAAGCGCTAACCAGAGAGTTCACCCGATTTGGATAATGCGCCGCCATGTATAAACCCAACATCCCCCCAAGGGATAAACCCAACCAACTGAACGATGCAATTCCAAGATGGTCTACTAAAGCAATCGCATCCTGCGCTAAATCTTGGGTAGAGGCAACGTCACCGTTTGCAGGTGTGTCACCATGTCCACGGTAGTTATACCGTAAGACCAAAAAGTGTTGTTTCCACTCGGCCATCTGGGGTTCCCACATCAAATGATTGGCCCCCAACGAATTGGCTACTACTAAAACTGGGGCATCTATTCTGCCCTCTAATACAAACGAAGTACTTGTCATTACTGTCAGCCTTAAATGGTTTAAATACATTTAGAAATATAGATCACACGATCACTTTAATACACGATTTTTATTTTGACAAGCCCTTATATAAACCATATTTAATTCAAATATAATTGATGGGGTTTACCCTCATTATAGAATTTATAGACTTTTTAACTATATTTATCAGTATATTAAGCTTAATTTTCCTCAAAAGTTATGGCTTAATAATCGTATTGACATCTAATGATCAAACGATTACTATAGTTTTTAAAGGGAGGATGGTTCCATATGACTAGCGTTGATCAATCGAAAGATACACCAGAGGCTTCACCATTGTTTGATGGTCGAGATTTCCGTAATGCCCTTGGCAATTTTGGGACGGGCGTAACCGTCATCACCACCATTGATCAAGAATTTCGCCCGTATGGGGTCACCGTTAGCTCATTTAATTCCGTATCACTCGATCCACCCCTCATTCTCTGGTCCCAAGTGCGCTCAGCACCAAGCCACCAAGCTTTTGTGGAGGCACCAGTCTTCGTAGTCAATATCCTCGCAGAAAGTCAAAAAGATCTATCCAACCATTTCGCTAAACCCAGCGAAGATAAGTTTAAAGGCATTGCACACCACCTCAGCCCCCAAGGTATCCCTATTCTAGATGGCACTCTGGGCCATTTTGTTTGCGCCAAAGAAAGAGAAGTCGACGGCGGAGATCACCTTATTTTTATCGGACGAGTTCTCAGTTACTCTTACAATACATCTGAACATGCTGCTCCTTTGTTTTTTTGGAAAGGTAAATACCACTCCGCAGCAGACCATGTCACTTAAAATAGTATTTTTAATTAATAGTAAGGATCCATATGTCAAATGTTAGCCTAGATCAAGCCATAGTAATTGCTCAAACAGCTCTTAAAACTGGCCGTGAAAAGAAGTTCCATCCCCTAACAGTTGTAGTACTTGATGCCGGTGGGCAAATGAAAGCGCTGCTACGTGAGGATGATTGTAGTATCTTGCGCCAAAATATTGCGATGGGTAAAGCCTGGGGTTGCCTAGGTATGGGCTTTGGGGGACGTGAACTGTTTCGCCGTCAAGAAAAAATGCCAGCATTTTTTACCGCTTTAAACGCTATGTCTGATGGCAAAATGGTACCTGTTCCAGGGGGAGTTCTGATTCGAGACGAAGCAGGCAAAATTATCGGTTCAGTTGGTATTACCGGTGACACTTCTGATAATGATGAAATTTGTGCAGTTGCTGGAATTTTAGCTGCCAAGCTCGTACCAGATACAGGCGATAAATAGTTTGCTCTTGCGGTTCATCAAAAATACGCCTTGTCGCACCTACAAGTGACAAGGCGTATTTGTTTGTCTGTATTTGTTTGTCTATCCGCTTGATTTAAACCTCCAGTTAGTGCTTCAGTAAACACTGTAAAACTAGTCTGCACAGTCAAGATCTACGCCTGTAAAAACATTCTCCTTAAATAATCAGCCAGTACAGGATTTGTCAATAAAATAGGTCCTTACAATAGTTCACATATACTCAATTCAACCAACCGATAGCTCGTCTCAAGAAGAAAGTACGTATGCATGAATGGCAAAATACCCTAGCGCAAATTGTTGGCGCTAATCACGTTCTCACCGATGCGGATGCCAAACCATTTTTAACGGATTGGCGCGGGAAGTTTTCTGGGCAAGCAAAAGCGGTAGTTCGACCCAAAAACACGCAAGAAGTAGCTGCAATTGTAAAGTGGTGCTATCGCCACCAAGTCCCAATTATTCCTCAAGGTGGCAATACGAGCCTGGTGGGGGGTGCAGTCCCCAATCAATCTGGGGATGGCATCGTTCTTCTGATGACCCGCATGAATCAAATTGATGAAACTGATCTGGATAATGACACGATCACTCTAGGAGCTGGTTGTGTTTTACAGGATGTCCAAGAACATGCCTTTAAAAATAATCGCTTATTTCCGCTCTCTTTAGGAGCAGAAGGATCTTGCACGATCGGCGGTAATTTAGCAACGAATGCAGGTGGTACACAGGTCATCCGGTATGGCAATATGCGTTCTCTCACTTTAGGCCTAGAGGTTGTCGGTGCAAATGGCGCCGTTTGGGATGGTCTGAGGGGACTGCGTAAGGATAATACTGGCTACGCCCTCCGAGACTTATTTATTGGCAGTGAGGGCACTCTAGGAATCATTACTAAAGCGACTATTCAATTATTCCCATTACCTGCTGCACAGTGCACCGCGATGGTCGCGATTGCATCCATTGAAGAAGCTTTACAGTTACTCAAATTAGTAAAAAAGGGCTTTGGCCCTGCTCTCACTGGCTTTGAAATCATGTCTAATCAAACTCTTCAAATGGTTGAACAAGCCTTTACTAACCAACACATCCCCTTTAGCAATCCCAGTAAAACAGCCCCATGGTTTGGCTTGATTGAATTATCCGATAGCGAGAGTGCAGAGCACGGTCAACAACAATTTGAAAACATTTTAGGTCAAGCGCTTTCTGAAAATATAATTCAAGACGCAGCAATTGCAAATAACCTTACTCAAAGCAAAGCTTTTTGGCATCTGCGAGATAGTATCAGCCTAGCCCAAAACCAAGCCGGTAAAAGTATCAAAATGGATATCACCATACCTATCTCACGTATCCCAGAATTTATAAGACAAACTGACCAAATCCTCCAAGAAAAATTTCCAGGTATTGTCAATCTGAGCTTTGGTCATTTAGGAGACGGAAATATTCATTACAACGTCGGTGGTTCTGTCAATTTCAACGATGCGGATATTGTTAACGCAGAAGCATCCGTTTACGAATTAGTTCATCAACAAGTTTATGCAATGAATGGCTCTATTAGCGCAGAACATGGTATTGGCCAATTAAAAAATCAGGCCCTCAGGCAATACAAAAGTCCCATTGAAATGCAAATGATGCGCGCCATTAAAGATACCCTAGACCCGCAGGGAATCTTCAATCCAGGAAAAATTTTTACTTAAAAAATTCCCCGTTACCCGACAACGCCCCCCCTAGCTCGATATTAATTGTGCCAAGCGCTCAGCAGATAAGGGTAAATGCCGCGCCCGAATCCCTAGAGCACTTGCCAAGGCATTGGCAATGGCCGCACCGGTTGGACCCGCAGAGGCTTCACCGCCGCCAAGACTTGGCTGATCTACTTGATCGAATAACTTTACTTCGACCTCCGGCACTTCATCAAACATAAGTATTGGATAGGTATCCCAAGTTTTTGATAATACACCTTGCTGATCCCAAGTAACCATCTCTTTTAAAGTCCAACTCATCGATTGAATAATGCCACCTTCAATTTGATTAGCTAAGCCGTCGGGGTTAATAATTTTGCCAACATCGGTTGTGCACCAAAAGTTTTCTACATGAATCTTTTCTTCAACACGAATCTTAGCGATGACAGCGCAATAGGCACCAGCATTTTTATAACGACTAAAAGCCACTCCTAGACCGGTTCCCTCGGGCAATTGATCCCGACTTGACCAATCAGCCATCAAGGCAACTTCCGTGAGCAAATTGCGTGAGCGTGGGTCCTTTAAATACGATAAGCGCAGTGCAATTGGATCTTGACCAAGATCAAGAGCTAATTCATCCATGAAGGATTCCATTGCAAAAACATTTAAATAAGCACCAAGACTTCTTAAGGCCGAAGTGCGCAGCGGCACTTGAGGCACCATGTGGTGAGTCAAAATTTGCTGGGGAAAATCGTACAGAGAAATCGCATTACGTAAGCCCCCGCCCTGCGGCAAAGGATTATCTTTGGTCACATCCACCGGATGTGGTGGATCAATCATATACGCACCAAATAAGTTCAACCCGCCACCAGATCCTGGTCTAGCGATATGTGTCGGGGACCAAATATGTGTTGCAAATCGTACGACTCGGCCAGCCTCATCTAAGCCCGCCTCGATTTCTGACATACTGGGTGCACCAAATGGACTGGCTGCTAACTCCTCTTCACGCCCCCACTGCACACGGATCGAAAAACCAGTTTCTTTCGCTAAAAAAGCCGCATCAAATCCAACGTCATCCGCACTATTATGTCCATAACAACCAGCGCCATGCGCATGAATTACCTGCACAGTATGGGGCTCTTGACGCAAGGCCTTCGCAATTGAATCTCGCAGCAAATGAGGCCCTTGCGTATGGGACCAAACCGTAATCTGACCATCCTTGATTTGTGCTAAAGCACAGGCCGGCCCAATAGAGGCATGCGCAATAAATGGTCTGGTGTATCGCGCCTGTATTGTCCTAGTAACTGGTTGAGCACTGCCATGCTCATAAACCACTTCCGTACCGGATGGAGACGACAATAGCATCGACTCCGTATCCGTTTGCACACCAACGTATGGGGGGGTCTTCCAGGTTACTAAGTCTTGTGCCTTAGCTGCGGCGTCAACTAACAAAGCTTCATTTTGCCCTATTAAGGCTAAGAAATTCCCACTTCGAACTACTTGTTCGACGCCCGCTAAGGCTT
>Ga0114968_10000021_pt1 | contig 152543 bp, 156 predicted proteins | sample M_130807_EF_Meta_FD_87020 | JGI IMG/M metagenome (GOLD analysis project Ga0114968, IMG submission 87020) | Freshwater microbial communities from Lake Montjoie, Canada to study carbon cycling - M_130807_EF_MetaG | ecosystem: Environmental > Aquatic > Freshwater > Lake | place: Lake Montjoie... | reverse complement strand
GAACCCGGAAGTTAAGCCTCTCAGCGTCGATGGTACTGCAAGGGTGACCTTGTGGGAGAGTAGAACGTCGCCGGACTTCTTTTATAAAAAGGGGCGCTTTAACGAGCGCCCCTTTTTTATTTCTCTATTATTTCAATTCAAGATACACAATTGGACGTACTAACCGTAGGGGGATCATGATGGAAGACAAAAATAAGCGTCCATCAAAATCTTCCCCTCGTAAACCTTCCGGTCCCAACTCACAACGTCGTCGTGAGGAATTGCCAGCACGCGGTGGCTCCTCAAATCGCGCAGGGGCTCCTCGTCAAACCCGAGATGGTTCAGATCCTCGTGGTGCGCGTCCAGCACCAATGGATCGAGATCAATCTCGATTGCGTCCACGTATTTTTGAGCCAGATATTCCTGACGATGTTACTGGTGAAGAGCTAGAAAAATCAGTTCGTGCAGAGTTGTTAAGTTTGTCTGCAGAAAATGCAAAGGTAGTTGCGCGACATTTAGTGTGCATAAATTTATATCAAGATACAGATCCACAATTGGCGCACAAACATGGAATCGCTGCAGCCCACCACGCGGGCCGTTTAGCTGTTGTTCGTGAATCCGCAGGATATGCCGCCTATCGCGCTGGCCATTACGAAATAGCTTTAAAAGAATTGCGGGCTGCCTTCCGGATATCAGGAGATGTTTCATCATGGCCAGTTATGGCAGATTGCGAGCGAGGACTTGGAAACCCTCTCAAAGCATTGAATTTGGCTGGTTCTCCAGAGGTAAAAAGATTGGCAAAAGCTGAAGAAATTGAAATGAGAATCGTTGCAGCAGGTGCGCGACGCGACTTAGGTGAATTAGAAGCAGCCGTTGTTACTCTCACCTGCAGAGAATTGAATAATGAAACAGATGAATGGGCAATGAGATTGCGCTATGCCTATGCAGATGCATTGGATGCAGCAGGACGCACGGAAGAAGCTCGAGTGTGGTTTGCTAAGTGCGCAGAATTAGATGTCGAAGAGTTAACAGACGCGTCTGAACGTGCGCTTTAAACTTATCCACATCTTCTTCTAGATCAATGTAAGAAAGTCACACCTTCACCGGAGGATCTGCTGTAGGAGCATGACAACGCTGGAGGAATGATGAAAAAAGATAGTGCAGAAACACACGGTGTTAAAGATCGTGAAGATTATTCACTCAATGATGTTTTGCTGAGAGGTCGGGTATCAAAGAAAGCAGTTGAGAAGGTGCTGCCCAGTGGAGACAAGGTCGTAGAGTTTGGACTCATAGTTTCGCGCGGTAAGCAGCCCGGAGTAGACACTTTGGATATTGCATCGTGGAGCGCAAAATCGCGACGAACAGCGATCTCCCTTCGTCCAGATGAATGGGTTGAGATAACAGGCTCAATACATCGTCGTTTTTGGAGTTCACCGACAGGACTTGCAAGCCGCTGGCAGGTTGAAGCGCTGGAGATTTCTCGAATTTAGATAGGCTTAGCAGATGAGTAAGAACAGCGATTTTCTTTCGACCTTAAAGTCCTTCACCTCTAAGTTAAGCGATGGCGAGAAATCGCCTGCTGAAATAGCAAATGCACTTAACGCCTGGTTAAGGGATGGTGGCGAAGCGCTTAAAATAAAAATTGAAGATGAGGTAGAGCGGTCAGTGTCCAAAATGGGCTTCATCAAGCGTGGTGAGTTTGAAGCTTTGAAGCAGGAAGTTGCAGCTCTCAAGAATGGGACTGTTAAGAAAAGAACTACAAAGAAGACCACCGTTAAAACTGCCGCAGCCAAGAACTCTTCACCAAAGAAAATTGTAAAGAAGAGTGCAAAGAAGGCACCATCAAAGAAAGTTAGCAAATAATGGAAAATATAGAACAGCCACACAGCAAAACACTTGTTGAGCAACTGCGAAATGAACTTCAAGAGATTGATGCTATGGAAGTCGGCGACCACACCGAAAGGTTTGAAGCACTACATCAACGATTAAACCAAGCATTATCATCGATCGACGGTTTGTAAGGACACAATGAAAACACGTTTGGATGCAGAACTAGTTCGTAGAGAACTCGCGCGTTCACGTGAGCAAGCTGCAGACCTCATTGAAAAGCGAGCGGTGCTCGTCAGTGGAATTCCTGCAACGAAACCCGCAACTCAGGTAGATGCAGAGACTTCAATTGTAATCGCAGGTGACCGAGATGATTTTGTTTCTCGTGGTGGACATAAGTTGGATGGTGCTTTATCTGCCTTCACAGGCGTCTTGGTAGAGGGGAAACGTTGTTTAGATGCGGGGGCATCAACTGGTGGCTTCACCGATGTTTTACTGCGCAGAAACGCTGCCCATGTGGTTGCGGTAGATGTTGGATATGGCCAATTGGCGTGGGAGTTGCGTCAAGACGAACGGGTTACTGTTTTGGACCGAACAAATATTCGTCACCTAACGGGGGATATGGTTGGGGAAGCAATTGATTTGGTAGTGGCAGATCTTTCCTTCATTTCACTCACCTTGGTTTTGCCTGCTTTGGCTGCGGTTTCCAAAGCTGAAGCAGACTTTGTTTTGATGGTTAAGCCACAATTTGAAGTAGGTCGGGAAAAATTGGGGGCAGGTGGCGTGGTTCGAGATCCCGCTTTGCGCAAGGCAGCTGTAGTTGAGGTAGCCCAGTCTGCCTACGATGTAGGTCTTGGTACCTTAGGAATTAGCGCGAGCCCTTTGCCAGGTCCTGCTGGAAATGTGGAATATTTTTTATGGTTACGTCGAGGGGCACCTGAGATTGAATTGCCTATGTTAGATGAAGCGATAGCGATAGGACCTCAATAATGCGTAACCTATTAGTTGTTTGCAATCCTTCTAAACAAGAGGCTGTCGTTGCTGCCGTGCAACTTCAAGAGGCACTGGCATCGACCTTTGCCATCTACACGATTTCAGATGTTGCTATTCCAGGTATCGTGAACGCAGCGTTGTCAGATTTACCGGAACTTGAAGTAGCCGTTGTCTTGGGTGGCGACGGAACGATGCTTAGGGCAGCTGAGGTTGTTCAAGTCCGGGACATTCCATTGCTGGGTGTTAACTTGGGGCATGTAGGTTTCTTGTCCGAAGTGGAACACTCGAAGATAACTGATGTTATAAATGCTTTGATTGAAAAAGAATATGTGATTGATTCTCGAATTACCCTTGGATACATTGTTGAACGAAATGGCACAATTGTGGATCATGGTTGGGCACTCAATGAAGTTACGGTAGAGCGCGAAAAAGCTACAATGGTTGAACTTTTTCTAGAAATTGATAATCGTCCAATTTCTCGTTGGGGTTGTGATGGTTTGATTTGTTCCACACCTACGGGCTCAACTGCCTATGCTTTTTCTGCGGGTGGGCCAGTAGTCTGGCCAGAGGTCGATGCCTTGGTTGTACTTCCTATTTCTGCACATGCGCTGTTCTCTCGGCCCTTAGTCATTTCACCAACTTCACAAATCGCTGTAGTGATTGAATCAGCTGAGGCTTTTCTATCTGCTGATGCTTTACGCAAGTTCCATTTGCTCAAGGGTGATCGCGTTGTTGTCAGTAAGAATCCACGAATAATTCAATTAGCCCACTTGAGAAACACTGTGTTCAGCGATCGTTTGGTGGCAAAGTTTAAACTCCCTGTTGAAGGATGGCGTGGTGAGTGAGCGCACCTTTCTTGAAGAGATAACGATCAGATCTATCGGCGTGATTGATCAATCCACACTCGAAATTTCAAAGGGGTTAACCGTTTTAACTGGTGAAACTGGTGCTGGAAAAACAATGATTTTAACCGCATTGAACCTGATTCTGGGTGGGAAAGCCGACAGCGCGCTTGTACGTAAAGGTTCTGAAAGGTTAGTTGCGAGTGGCCGCTTTTCTATCCCAAAAGCCGCTGAGTTTCTTTTCGAGGATGTTTTAGTTGAGGACGGTGAGTTGATAGTTACCCGGACCGTCAATCTCGATGGCAAGAGTAAAGCTACGACAAACGGTGTTAGTGCAACTGCAAGTACATTATCTACGGTCGGGGAGAAGCTGGTTGAGGTACACGGTCAGGCCGCGAATCACACAATTACCAAGAGTTCTAGACAGCGAGAACTATTAGATCGTTTTGGAAAAGTCGATATTAGGGAGTATCAGACAGTTTTAACTTCTTATCACGATTTAAGAGAGCGCATAGCTTCTTTGAAGAAGAGCATCGCCCAGAAAGACAAAGAGTTAGCTGAACTTAAAGAGTTCGTACAAGCGTTTAAGAAATGTAATCCTGCTACGGATGAGTATTCAGAAATAGAAGCGGAAATCTCCAGGCTTTCAAGTGTTGAAGAGTTTCGACTTGCTACCGCGCAGGCAATTGTTTCGATAGAAGATGAAGAAGCTGGGGCATTAACATCAGCTGGCGTAGCCCGCCGGGCTCTGGATTCAGCTCGAACCAAGGATCCACAGTTAGAGGTTATTTTTCAGCAGATCAGCGAAAGTTTTTACCTTTTAGATGATGCGTTGAGTGCATTAAATACTTATTCAAGCAAGTTAGAGGCTGATCCGAGCCGACTAGATTTTTTGCACTCACGAAAATCTGAGATCAATAATCTCATCAAAAAGTTTGGTGGTACAGCTACTCAACACCAAGAATTGATTGATTTGTCGATTCGCTTTAAGAACTCCTCAGACGCTATTGCAGATCTTGAAGGTGGGGATCAAAGATTGGAAGAGCTGAATTCCGAACTTGCAGTAATCAAGAAATCCTTGCTCACTGAAGCTAAGAAAGTATCAACTTTTCGATCACAGTCTGCGCAAGAGTTATCGCGACTAGTAACACACGAGATTGGGCAGTTGTCTATGCCCCATGCTGCCTTCGTTATTAAAGTTGAAAGCGCTGATTACTCAGCTCCTAAAGAATCTGATTTCACAACAACAGGGTGTGATGAGATAACTATGTATATTCAAGGGCATAAGGACGCGCCATTGGTCGCACTTGGTAAAGGCGCATCAGGCGGTGAAATGAGCCGAATAATGTTGGCTCTAGAAGTTGTCATCGCGACAACCCATCCGATCGGAACATATGTTTTTGATGAGGTTGATGCAGGGGTTGGTGGAAAAGCCGCAATTGAGGTGGGCAAACGCTTACATCAGCTAGCGCAGCATGCTCAGGTCATTGTTGTGACGCATCTGCCACAGGTAGCTGCGTGGGCTGATTCTCATTTTGTCGTCACGAAGAATATTGATGGAACAGTCAGTCAGAGTGATGTCCGGCTGGTTGCTGGTGAGGATCGAGTGGAGGAGATTGCCCGTATGTTGGCCGGTCTAGAGAACTCAGCAAGTGCCAGAGAGCACGCCACAGAGCTACTTTCACTGAAGGTGTAATTAATCAACCTGTTTAAATGATAGGTTTGACTTCCATGGGCCAAGCACATGTGACTAAACATTTATTCGTAACTGGCGGAGTCGCCTCAAGTTTGGGCAAAGGACTCACCGCTTCAAGTCTAGGAAGATTGTTAGTAGCCCGCGGCATCCGCGTGACCATGCAAAAGTTGGATCCATATCTAAATGTTGATCCAGGAACAATGAACCCCTTCCAACACGGCGAAGTTTTTGTAACTGATGATGGCTCCGAAACAGATTTGGATATCGGGCACTATGAACGTTTCCTAGATCGAAATTTACACGGCTCAGCAAATGTCACTACTGGGCAGGTTTACTCAAAAGTTATTGCTCGTGAACGTCGCGGAGAATACTTGGGTGAAACGGTTCAAGTCATTCCTCACATCACAAATGAGATCAAAGAGCGCATAATCGCGATGGCCGGTCCTGATATTGATTTAGTAATTACTGAAGTTGGCGGAACTGTTGGTGACATTGAATCTCAACCATTCTTGGAAGCTATACGACAGATTCGTCAGACTGTTGGTCGGGACAATGTCTTTTATCTACACGTTTCCCTTGTGCCGTATATAGGGCCTTCTGGTGAATTAAAAACGAAACCAACTCAGCACTCCGTCGCAGCTCTTCGAAGCATAGGTATCGCACCTGATGCGATTGTGTTGCGCTCAGACCGTGATATTCCAGAGGGAGTCAAAAGAAAAATTTCTTTGATGTGCGATGTTGACTTGGAAGCCGTTGTTGCTGCGGTAGATGCACCATCAATCTACGACATCCCAAAAGTCTTGCATGCGGAAGGGCTAGATTCCTATGTAGTCAAAAGGCTTGGTTTTGATTGTCATGATGTCGTTTGGGGCGACTGGGATATCCTGCTTGAAAAAGTTCATCACCCGAAGCACCACATCAAGGTCGGTTTGGTTGGGAAATACATTGATTTGCCAGATGCCTACCTTTCAGTTTCCGAAGCTCTCCGCGCTGGAGGATTTGCAAACTTGGCTAAGATTGAGATTGTTTGGATAGCAAGCGATGAGTGCGAGACACCAGAGGGCGCACGGCGACTGTTGGAAGGTGTAGATGCAATCTGCGTTCCTGGTGGATTTGGCATTCGGGGTATCGAAGGCAAAGTTGGTGCTCTTCAATATGCTCGCGAAAACAAAATTCCTACGCTAGGACTTTGTTTAGGTTTGCAATGCATGGTCATAGAAGCCGCACGTCATTTGGCTGAGATCCCTGACGCGATTTCGGCGGAATTTTCCGATACTGGGACACCAGTTATAGCAACTATGGATGATCAGAAAGATGTGGTGTCAGGAAAAGGTGACATGGGAGGAACGATGCGCCTTGGCCTGTACAAGGCGGATTTATTAGCTGGGTCAGTGGTGGCAAATACTTATGGAGCGCTAGAGGTTTCTGAACGACATCGACATCGTTATGAGGTAAACAATAAATATCGAGATCAAATTTCTAAGGCAGGGTTAGTGTTCTCAGGAATGTTCAAGGATCGAGATTTGGTTGAGTTTGTGGAACTTCCGAAAGAGGTGCATCCTTACTACGTAGGTACGCAAGCTCATCCTGAGCTTCGTTCGCGTCCAACCAGGCCCCACCCATTGTTTGTTGGTTTGATTGCAGCGGCGGTAGCAGCGAAAGGTTAACCATGATCGTTGGAGTTCCTAAAGAAGTTAAAGTCCACGAATCACGAGTTGCCATTACGCCAGAAGGTGTTTCCGAATTTATTCACGCCGGTCATGAAGTGTTGATTCAAGATGGCGCGGGAATTGGGTCGTCCATCACCAACGAAGATTTTGAACAAGCCGGCGCAACTATTGGTGCTTCCGCCGACATTGTGTGGAAGAACGCTGATTTTGTTTTAAAAGTTAAAGAACCGATTGATTCAGAGTATTCGAATCTTCGCAGAAATCAGACTCTTTTTACCTATCTCCATCTAGCTGCGTCTAAACCGTGCACCGATGCATTGATGTCCTCTGGAACGACAGCAATTGCCTACGAAACGGTGGAGATAAATGGCGCACTTCCACTTCTAGCACCGATGAGTGAAGTAGCTGGGCGATTGGCAACCCAGGTCGGTGCAGCAGCTTTACAAAGACCTCATGGTGGTCGTGGTGTTTTGCTTGGTGGTGTTCCAGGTGTTGCGCCCGGTCGTGTGGTTGTTATTGGAGGGGGAGTTGCAGGATTAAATGCTGCAGTAATTGCCTTAGGGATGGGTGCTGATGTCATAGTTTTTGATCGTTCGATTTCGCGTTTACAGTACATAGATACGGTCTATTCAGGCCGTATCAAAACCTTGGTGGCTTCAAAGCACGCTATCGAACGTGAGGTGAAAATAGCGGATTTAGTTATAGGCGCGGTATTGGTGCATGGCGCAAAAGCTCCCAAACTTGTCTCTAATTCCTTGGTTGCCCAGATGAAAAGCGGTTCCGTGTTGGTAGATATCGCAATAGATCAAGGTGGCTGCTTCGAGGATTCCAAGCCCACGACACATGCCGACCCAACTTACAAAGTCCACGATTCAATCTTTTATTGCGTTGCGAACATGCCCGGGGCGGTGCCGGTTACCTCGACTTATGCTTTGACAAATGCGACTCTTCCATATGCTTTGGCACTTGCCAACCATGGTTGGGAAACCGCGATGCAGAAAGATCCGAGTTTGGCCAAAGGCTTGAATGTTCATGATGGACAGATATTTTATTCAGCAGTTGCCGAGGCACATGGTTACCCAAGCGTTAAACTTTGAAACCGCCGCGAACTCGTTTCTCAATCATTTGCAGATCGAGCGGGGTTTAGCGGGCAATTCAATAGCTGCCTATCGAAGAGATTTGAAAAAGTTCGCTCTCTTTTTAAATGGCAGACAATTATCCGATGTTGATCCCCAAACCATCGCAACTTTTGAAGCGACACTTCGCGAAGCCAAACTTTCAAACGCAACCATAAATAGAGTTGATTCGACATTGCGCTCTTTTTTCAAGCATTTACAGCAAGAGTATGAATTGAGTGACCCGACTCTAGAAATAGCGCCCAGCAAATCAGCTCGTCGCTTGCCAAAAGCGCTATCCATCGCTCAGATAGTTTCACTTATTGATGCGGCCTTACGTGATGGTCAGCCGATAACCGTCAGGGATAAGGCGATGCTCGAATTGCTATATAGCAGCGGTGCGCGTGTGAGCGAGTTGATCGGGATAAACACGAACGATTTGAGCACTGTTGACACAGAAGATGGAAAGATCACGACCTTGAAACTGCGGGGGAAAGGTTCAAAAGAGAGAATTGTTCCGTTGGGTAAGTTCGCCGTCCAAGCAATTGAAACTTACTCAGTCCGAGTTAGGCCAGAGCTTGCAGCTAAGAGTTCAAAAGCAACATCGGCACTTTTCTTAAATGCCCGAGGATCACGAATCTCGCGTCAATCTGCCTGGAATATTGTGTTGGAGGCGGCTGAAGCAGCGGGGATCTCTGATCATGTTTCGCCACATGTTTTTAGACATTCTTACGCAACTCACCTTTTAGATGGTGGCGCAGATATTCGTGTTGTCCAAGAGTTGCTTGGCCATGCCTCTGTTACTACTACGCAGATTTACACTCTAATAACGATTGATAAGGTTCGTGAGAGTTATTCTTTTGCTCATCCACGAGCAAAATGAAATTTTAAAGCCCGCGTAGGCGTCGAGCTAAAATACTCTGATCGCCCTTAGCTTCGAGATCAGCAATAATCACCGCGATCGATTCGCGAACAATACGACCACGATCAACGGCAAGACCCAAATCTCCGCGCAGTTGTAGTCGTGCCTGATCCAAATCAAAAAGTTCATCCGGGGACAGGTACACGGTGATCTTTTCATCATGTCGTTCACGCCCTGAAGGGGAGCGATCTACTGTTGTAACGCGACGACGTGCAATTGTTCGCACACCCTTTTTTGAAGATGCGGCTTTAGGGGTTGCGATTGCTGGAGGAACTAACGGTGCGGCAACCTCTTGTGCAGGTTGTGTTGGTACCGCACTTAAGGCAGGAGCAGTAGAACGGAAAAGTTCATCGGCACCTGGAAGATTGGCTCTGCGTGTCATCGTGCGCCTCCTCTGGCGATTAGTTCTCGTGCTAAACGTCGGTATGAAGCAGCCCCACCAGATGAAGTTGCATATGTAGTGATTGGTTCACCAACAACGGTTGTTTCTGGGAATCGAATTGTTTTTGCAATTATTGTCTCAAACACATCCTCTGGGAATTGCTCAAGAATCCGCTCAAGAACTTGTCGATTATGTGAAGTTTTCTTGTCGTACATAGTCGCAAGAATTCCGATTAAACGAAGATTAGGATTGAGGAAATTTTTTACCTTATCTAAATTTCCTTTTAACTCAATGAATCCATGTAGTGCAAAGTATTCACACTGCATCGGAACAATTACTTCATCTGATGCTACAAGGGCGTTAATTGTTAACTGACCCATTGTTGGTTGGCAGTCGATTAAAATGACATCGTAATAATCACGCAACTGTGCCAAAGCACGCTTGAGATATTGCTGCCCACCAATTTCAGCGCCAAGGGTAGTTTCAGCGGTTCCTAGGTCGCGGTTAGCTGGCAAAAAATCTAATCCAGGTACAGATGACTTTAAAATAATCTCATCAACATTTGCTGTTGGTGTCATTAATGCGTAATAAACAGTTTGTTCCAATGGTAAAGAGTGCGCATTGACGCCAAGTCCTAGAGATAATCCACCCTGCGGGTCAAAGTCAACCAAGAGAACTCTGCGACCCATTTCAGCAAGAGCGGCCCCTAGATTGATCGTGCTTGTAGTTTTTCCAACTCCACCTTTTTGGTTAAAGATTGAAATGACCTTTGCATTTCCATGTTCTTTGATCGGTGCAGGTGTAGGAAAGCTCAAAGCATCCCTGCCTAGCAAGGTCGATGTGGTAGCCACATCTTCTGCAATTGTCGATTTAGCGTTCAATCTTCAAACCTCTTTCCTGATATATGCGGGAGCCTATGTGTTACACAGAAAACAGGCAAGCGTGAAGTAAGGTGCGCCAATGGACATTGCAGTCGACCAAGCAACTGATGTGAACGCCGCCTCGGGCGGCTTTTCAGTCCACCTGAGCAACTTTGATGGCCCCTTTGACCTGCTGCTTCAACTGATTTCTCGCCACAAAATGGATGTCACTGATGTTTCTTTGAGCATCGTCACCGATGAGTTCATAGCATTTATTCGAGCTCTTGAGGCATCTGGCCAAGGATGGGAGCTGGATCAAGCCACAGAGTTCCTGGTGGTGGCAGCGACCTTGTTAGATCTCAAGGCGGCGCGACTCTTACCTAGCGGTGAAGTTGATGACGAAGAGGATTTGGCCCTACTTGAAGCACGCGATCTACTCTTTGCCAGGTTGCTTCAGTACCGTGCCTTTAAAGAAATTGCGGCTACTTTTAGCGAGCGCATTCTTGCGGCCGATAAATCTTTCCCACGCGTAGTTGCTTTGGATCCTGCCCTTGCTGCCCTACTGCCCGAAGTTCTGATCGGAGTCGGTGCACAACGATTTGCTGCTATCGCTGAGCGTGTTTTAACACCCAAGGTTTCTCCGGTGGTCGCTGTAGAACACCTCCACGCACCGCTCGTGAGCGTAATTGAGGAGTCGAGACGGGTTGTCGAGGCGTTGCGGCATTCAAAGACTCTAAGCTTTAGGAACCTGATTTCTGATGCTGACAGCACCTTGGTTGTGGTAGCTCGATTCTTAGCCCTGCTAGATCTTTATCGACAAGGAGTTCTTCGCTTTGACCAGGTAATCGCTTTGGGTGAGCTTCAAATCAGTTGGACAGGCAGCCTGGAGGGCGAGGTAGAGATCACCGATGAGTTTGATATACCAGTGGTTTTAGAGGTGCAAGATTCGACAGAAGGTAGTGAAAATGTCTAATGTAGAAGTTGAACGTTCAATAGAGGCGATCCTAATGGTGGTTGATGAGCCTGTAACGGAGATTATTTTGGCTCAGGTCCTTGAACGCCCTGTGGAGGAGATAGAGGCGGCTTTGTTAATCCTTTCCGGAAGCTATGACGATAGGGGATTTGACCTTCGAAAAATCAATGGGGGTTGGCGTTTTTACAGCCACCCGAACTATTCGGCAGTTGTTGAGAAGTTTGTTTTGGATGGGCAACAGTCTCGGTTGACCCAAGCAGCGTTAGAGACGCTGTCCGTAATCGCCTATCGCCAGCCAGTTTCTCGGGCTCGGGTGTCAGCTATTCGAGGCGTAAATGTCGAAGCAGTTATGAAAACCTTGATCACCCGTGGTCTCGTGGAGGAGTCGGGGATTGAGCACGAAACCGGAGCCATCTTGTATAAGACGACGAGTTACTTTTTGGAGCGCTTAGGTCTTAACTCGCTTGAAGACTTGCCGGCTCTTGCGCCGTACCTTCCAGATCTAGATGGTTTGGATGAGATTCTCGATTCGCTAACCGAGTAGTTTCTCGGATACCCTTGCCTCCTGACTGTCGGGAGGATAGCCATGGCCCAAATGAGGCTGAACAAGATAATCGCCGATGCCGGTATTACTAGTCGTCGCGGAGCTGATGATTTAATAGAATCGGGTCGAGTTACCGTAAATTCCATCGTAGTTCGCGAAATGGGTAGCAAGTTTGACCCTGACAAAGATCAAGTCATGGTTGATGGTGAGACAATTACGCGTACTTTGACTAAGTCTTATATAGCACTCCATAAACCTAAGGGAGTTCTGTCTACCATGTTTGATCCTGATGGTCGACCATCGTTGGACGATTTCATTGACTTGAGAAAAGAACGGCTTTTCCATGTGGGCCGACTTGATAAAGACTCCGAAGGTCTAATTCTGCTCACCAACGACGGTGATCTCACATTTCGTGCAACCCACCCCTCGTTTGGGTTGGAAAAGACATACATAATTGAGTTTGATGGTCCTTTGCCTAGCGGCGTTGATAAGGTGCTTTTGAAGGGTGTTGAGTTAGAGGATGGAATGGGACGAGTTTTGACCTTCAAGCAGCTTTCTCCCAAGTGGATTGAGGTATCAATCCATGAGGGCCGCTACCACATTATCCGTAGATTAATGGAGGCGGTCGGTGTGGATGTTCTTCGGTTGATCCGCACAAAGTTTGGACCAATATCTTTGGGGGACACCCCTGAAGGTCGTTGGCGCGATCTCAATTCTGCTGAGTTGATGAATCTACGAAAAGCTTTAGATATTTAACCCTTTTAGTATATATCGATAATGTCTTGAAAATTGTTTTATCAATATGTCTATATTTGTCATCACCCAAGTTGATTTATCTATATTAGTAGGCTCAAAATGTGATTGGTAAACCGATAAGTCGATATTCGCACCTCTCAATAGAGTCATGATGAATAAGGAAGCTGGGATCAAAATATCGGAAACGATACAAATGTGTAAAAGGTTTAATCGATAAAAAGGCTTTTTAATTCCCACGAATTATTGCAAGGAAAGGTACCCTTAGCACATGGCATTACGCGCAATCCGTGGAGCAATCCAAGTCAAAGCTAACACCGCCGCTGATATAGCCGAGGGCGTTCAAGAACTCATCGCTGCAATTTTGGCAGCAAACGAGATTGGCCCAAGCGACGTCATCTCAGTCATTTTCACCAGTACTGCAGATTTGGACGCCGCATTTCCAGCCGCAGCGTGTCGAGAAATGGGCTTTGCCAATGTGCCGCTCATAGGATCGGTTGAAGTGTCGGTGCCAGGTGCTTTGGACAAGGTAGTCAGAGCTATGTTGCATGTGGAAACCATTCGCACACCCGAGCAAATTTCCCATATTTACCTACACGGAGCTGCCTCATTGCGTAGGGATATTGCTCAATAATGCTTTCTAAGGTTCGGATAATTGGCTCAGGATTGATCGGAACATCCATCGGGTTGGGCCTAGTTCAGCGCGGAGTCTGCGTCGAGATGGTGGATTCGGATCCAGCCATGACTGCTTTGGCTAAAGATCTTGTCGGTGGGGTAGAGGTAATCGATCCAGAGTTGGTTGTTTTTGCAATGCCCACATCACAATTGGCTGTTGTCATTGAGAGGGAATTTTCTATAAACTCACACTCAACATTTATGGATGTAGGTAGTGTAAAGAATGAAGTTGTACTCAAGATTCAGACTATTTCAGGCCTATCGACGAGATTCTTGCCAACCCACCCGATGGCAGGCCGCGAAATAGGCGGCGCTGGTTCTGCAAGGGCAGATCTATTTCAAGGCCGTAGCTGGATACTTACGCCTGAACCAGAGTGTGCCAGTGAATCTAAGGAGTTAGTCCTCGATCTGATTACGATGCTTGGGGCAACGCCTATCGAACTCTCAGCCGGTGACCATGATCGTGCAGTGGCCAGGATTTCTCATCTGCCGCAAATTGCGGCCTCTTTGCTGGGAAAACAACTCATTGGCACGCCAGCAGATTGGATGGAACTCGCCGGACAAGGGTTGAGAGATACAACACGGCTAGCAGCGTCAGATCCGCAGCTATGGAAGGAGATCATCCACACCAACCGAGCCCAGATTGAAGAATTGCTAATAAGTCTACAAAACGACCTCATGGCGATGATTGATGCTTTGGATGAACCAGAAAAAATTGAAGAACTCATGCAAGCAGGTCAAGTGGGAAGATCATTAATTCCTGGCAAGCACGGTGGTCTTGCCCGCGAGTACAGTTTTTTACCAATAGTTATTGACGATAAACCAGGTCAACTTGGGGCAATCTTCAATGAATGCTCAGCCATGGATGTCAATGTCGAAGATTTAAACATTGAGCATTCACCTGGTCAGTTGAGTGCATTGATTACCTTATCTCTGTCTCAACATGACGCAGAGAAATTATCTGAACATTTATCCTCGATCGGATGGAATGTTCATCCGATTCGCAATTAGAAGTAGGCTCAGCACATGGGCGTAATCGTTGCGATAGATGGCCCGAGTGGGGCAGGTAAATCCAGTACTGCAAAAGCGATAGCACTGCGCGCTGGTTGGAATTACTTGGATACTGGGGCCTTGTATCGCGCAGTAACCTGGCTGGCTCTTGAACATCATTGCGAAGAACCATTTTCAATTTTGCAAGCCATCAAAGATCATCCCATTAAATTTGAGGCAGATCCATCGTCACCAAAAATATTTGCTGGAGAAACCCAAATCACTCACGCCATCCGTGGCACATCTGTGACAGAAAATGTTTCAAGAATCAGTGCGATTCCGGAAATTCGCCATGAGCTGCTGAAGTTACAACACTTCATTATTGATTCAGCTGAACGAGGAATTGTCGTCGAAGGAAGAGATATTGGAACTGTTGTTGCACCTGAAGCCGCTCTCAAAATCTTTTTGACTGCCGATTTAGATGCACGAGCGGTCCGACGTGAAATCGAAACAGAAGATAAAGCTGTAGATGTAAAAACCTCTTTGAATAATCGAGACTCGATCGATTCAACACGTTCAATTTCTCCCTTAACAATGGCACCAGATGCGGTCGAAGTAGATTCAACTAACTTGGACCTGGACGAAACCATAGAGAGAATTTGGGAGTTATTAAAAAAGCGTAATCTTTTGGGTTTGCCAATAGTTGCTATTCTCGGCCGCCCTAATGTTGGTAAATCAACGTTAATCAATCGTTTCTTAGGTCGACGTGAAGCAATTGTTGAAGACACCCCTGGTGTAACTCGAGATCGTATTCAGTATGAATGTGAATGGGGCGGTCGTCGCTTCATCATTATGGACACTGGCGGTTGGGAAGCAAAGCCGGACGGTATTTCCGTACAAGTAAGTGCTGGTTCAGAGCTAGCGATGCATGAAGCAGATGTCTTAGCTTTTGTAGTAGACGCACAAGTTGGTGCATTAGATGACGATGACATCTTGGTACAACATCTGCGCAAGGCAAAAAAACCAACGATCATCATCGGTAATAAAGTTGACGGTGAGCGAGAAGAGGCCGAAGCTCACGGTTTGTGGAGTCTTGGTTTAGGCGAACCGCGTTTTGTTTCTGCTTTGCATGGTCGTGGCAGTGGTGATCTCCTAGATCACATCGTTGCCGTTTTGCCTGAGGTCGGACGAGCTCAAAATCAAGATGGTTATCGAAAAGTTGCATTGATCGGTCGACCTAATGTTGGTAAGTCATCGTTGTTTAATGCGATTGCAGGTGAATCGTTGTCTATTGTTGATGATGCAGCTGGTACTACACGAGATCCAGTCGACTCTCTACTGACATTTGGTGGATCAACATGGAGATTTATCGACACCGCAGGATTAAAAAAGCGTGCACATCAAGATTCGGGCACTGATTACTATGCATCACTCCGAACAGCTACCGCGTTAGAACGATGCGAAGTTGCGGTTGTCGTTTTAGATGCTTCAGAACCAATTACTGAGCAAGATCTTCGTGTGATAACAATGGTAGAAGAGGCTGGGAAAGCCATGGTCATTGTGATGAACAAGTGGGATCTTGTGGACGAGGATCGTCGACTTCAACTTGACCGCGAAATAGATCGACATTTAGACCAAGTCGAATGGGCACAACGAGTAAACATTGCTGCAAAGACTGGTTGGCACAGAGATCGCTTGGCTCCAGCCTTGAGAACCGCCTTAGATAGCTGGGAACGTCGCGTACCTACAGCAAAGCTGAATTCATTCCTTGGTGCCTTGATTGGTGCAACCCCGCCACCAGTACGTGGTGGAAAGCAACCGAAGGTTTATTACGCAACTCAGGCTGGTATTGCGCCACCTAAATTTGTGGTGTTTTCTAGCGGATGGATCGAAGCGTCGTATCGACGCTTTATTGAGCGTCGCTTACGCGAAGAGTTCAAATTTCCAGGCACACCAGTCCAGGTTGCGATCAGGGTTAAGGAGCGCGATAACCAATGAGCGGCTCAGTGATCAGCGTTCCGAACGCTCTCACCTTTCTGCGCTTTTTGGGCATTCCATTGTTTTTCTACCTCACCCTTGTTGTGAACGCAGATGGTTGGGCGATCGTGGTTTTGGCTGTCGGGGGAGCAACTGACTACTTCGATGGAAAGTTGGCGCGAGCATGGAATCAAACATCCCGCTTTGGCGAACTCGCTGATCCGGCAATAGATCGACTCTACATTCTCGCAATTCTGATTGTTTTTCAAATCAGAGAAATAGTTCCTACATGGATGATTGTTGCCATTATCGGCCGCGACATTGTTTTAGCGGTGATCACAATCCTCATGAATCAACGTGGAATACCGCCATTGACCGTGACCTACTTGGGCAAGGCAGCCACCTTTAATTTGATGTATGCATTTCCATTTTTACTGCTTGCTCAATCCGAAGGTCTATGGGGTCAGATTGCCTTCGTAGTGGGCTGGAGTTTTGCGATCTGGGGGATAGCCCTCTACATTTCGACAGGTGTTAGTTATGCGCGCCAAGGCATTTGGCAGATAAGAGGAAACCATGTCATCGATTCCAAATGAGTTGTCCTATACAAAGGAACATGAATGGCTATCAGTTGTAGATTCAACATTCACGATGGGCATTACTGATTACGCACAAGCAGCGCTAGGTGACATTGTTTATGTTCAGCTGCCGAGAATTGGAGAAGCAGTTGTTGCGGGAAAAGTTTGTGGAGAGGTTGAATCAACAAAGAGCGTTTCTGACATCTATGCTCCAGTAACCGGAACGATTGTTGCCGTAAATGATGCACTATCTAATTCTCCAGAAAGTATCAACTCTGATCCCTACGGTGCAGGATGGTTAGCCAAGATCGATGTGACAAGTGCTCCCACCGATCTGCTAACAGCCGCGCAGTACGGGGAATTAACCGCTTGACCTTCTGGCTCTAACTCTCTACTGTCACCCTTAAGTTGACGGTGAGGAGGTAGTCAGATGGCTGCAGAACAATCTAAGAATGAATTAACGACCACCCTTCACCTGGGCTTGCGTGAGGTTAGCAATTCCCCCGCTAATCAATTGGAAGATCAGCTGGCATCACTTTCGGAGCAGGATCGAGCGGTTATCGCTGAGATTCAAGCAGCCAAGGGTGAAAAGGCGATGATCGTAATTGCACGCGGGCCACAAAAAGGTTCAAGATTTTTGATCACCTCTGAGGGCTCCACCATTGGTCGTTCGCCAGAGAGTGCGATCTTTTTAAATGATGTGACTGTCTCTCGGACTCACGCAAAGATCGCGAAAATCGGAAATTCTTTTGTTTTAAAAGATGCAGGCTCTCTGAATGGAACATACATCAATAATGTTCCTGTCACAGAACATTCGCTAGTTTCCGGTGATGAGTTTCAGATAGGAAAGTTTCATCTTCTTTTTATCGGTTCACATTAATTCTTTCTAAGAAAAGCAAGGGGAGTAGACATGGCAGTACCGGCACGGGCGTATTTGAGCATTGGTGAGGTTCTCAATCGATTGCGGGTGGATTTTTCAGATATCACAATTTCAAAAATTCGTTTTTTGGAATCTGAGGGACTGATCGAACCCCAAAGAACTCCGTCTGGTTATCGAAAATTTACAAGCTCTGATTTAGAAAGATTGCGTTATGTTTTGTTAGCCCAACGTGATCATTATCTTCCATTGAAAGTTATTAAGGATAACTTGGATGCAATAGATCGTGGACTAGAACCAGCACCTGTTGGCGGAGTAGCCCGTCCAAATATCTCCCTTGCAACAGTTGATGGACAAATGGCACCAAGTGCATTTGGTGAAGTCAGCGAGATGCGTTTATCTCGTGAAGAGCTTTTGAAAAATAGCGGTCTCGCAGAAGCGCAATTAGTCGAACTTGAGGGTTATGGATTAATCGCGCCTCGAGGTCGACATTACGATGGGGATGCCTTAGCGGTAGCCAAAGCGGTAACTGAGATGGGCGGGTTTGGTATTGAGGCTCGTCATCTTCGCTCCTTTAAATCGGCTGCAGATCGTGAGATTGGATTGATCGAACAGGTGATAACTCCATTAACTCGACAAAAGAGCGCTGAATCAAAAGCTAGAGCTGAAGAAGTTCAGAAGGAGATCGCATCTCTTTCAATTCGTTTGCATGCAGCACTTGTGCGCTGCGGCTTAAACCGACCTCGATAATGCCTTTTCATAGATGTTAATTCCAATGGAGGTCATCGGCGTTCGAGTCGAGATGCCATCAAATCAGCCGATAGTTTTGTTGAAAGAGATTGATGGCGCGCGATTCCTGCCTATTTGGGTTGGCGCTGTCGAGGCGACAGCTATCGCCTTCGCTCAGCAAGGTGTCGTACCTCCTCGCCCTTTGACACATGATCTGATGAACAATGTATTGGAGGCCTTGGATGCAACCTTGACCGCGGTGCACTTGACTGAGATCAAAGATGGGATTTTTTACGCGACCATGCATCTTCGCACTACCAACTCCGAGGCCATGACGATTTCTGCTCGACCTTCGGATGCGATAGCTCTGGCGGTACGTAGTCACAGTAATATTTTGGCCACGCGCGAACTCCTAGACGAGATTGGGATCGAAATTCCACAGGGCGAGGGTGAGAACCTGGAGGTTGAGAAGTTTCGCGAATTTCTGGACCAAATCAACCCAGAAGACTTTCTTGGGTAGGCTCAACCCTCAACCTAAAGTAGAGGTTTCGGTCGTGTCGATCCTAGGTTAAATGCCCAAGCAGGTTTACATTTATCTCACTCCCCAAGAGAAATGAGCTTTCCCCATGAGCCCAGCAGATCTAGAGATCGGCTACAGAGGTGCGACAGCCTGCTCAGCCGCAGGAATTACCTACCGACAGTTAGATTATTGGGCGCGAACAGGATTAGTCGAGCCAGGGATTCGCACCGCCAGTGGTTCTGGAACACAACGCTTGTATGGATTTCGTGACATTTTGGTGCTAAAAATTGTGAAGCGGCTCTTAGATGCTGGCGTATCTCTTCAAAATATTCGCACTGCGGTAGACCATTTGCGTAGCAGGGGAGTTACGGAATTAGAACGCATCACATTAATGAGTGATGGCGCATCTATTTACGAATGTGCCAGCCCAGATGAAATTATCGACCTTCTGCAAGGTGGTCAGGGTGTTTTTGGAATAGCAGTAGGAAAAGTCTGGCATGAGGTCGAGGGATCACTTTCGGTTCTACAGGGTGAGATAAATGGCCAGATTGTTGGAGCTGAAAATAGTGATGAACTCTCGCTTCGTAGAAAGAGCAAAGGCGCTTAATTCACCTTATTCTTCACTCCTGCCCTTGCACCTTTAGGCGAGAGGCTTCTAGGAAGATGAAGAGAATGAGGTTTTGCCATGAGTCGCTCCTTTGAGGATCGTCATATAGGTCCGACGTCACGTGATGAAGCAACAATGTTGGCAGAGCTTGGGTATGCGGATTTAAATTCCTTTATGAGCGATGTTGTCCCGTCAAACATCGCCATTAAAGGTGTCATCGAATCCGCGTTGGACACAGGCAAAAGTGAAGTTGAAGTCATAGCGGAATTAAAAGCAATAGCATCAGAGAACAAGGTGTACCGATCACTGATTGGTAATGGGTATTACGGAACTATCGTTCCACCAGTGATCAAGAGAAATGTCTTAGAAAATCCTGCTTGGTACACCGCATATACGCCGTATCAACCCGAAATTTCGCAAGGTCGACTTGAGGCACTTTTTGCTTTTCAAACAATGGTGTGTGAACTAACAGCCCTAGATATTTCTAACGCTTCCATGCTAGATGAAAGTACCGCCGCAGCCGAAGCGATGACGTTGGCCCGTCGGGTTTCCAAGCTGAGTGATGATGCGGTCTTCCTAGTTGAAGAGCATGTACACCCTCAAACGAAGGCAGTTGTATTAACAAGAGCAAAACCCCTTGGAATTAAGGTAGTTGAAGTTGATTCCGGCCATATTGCCCGAGATGGTTTTGATGGAGAATTTTTTGGAGCTCTGCTTCAATACCCAGATACCACTGGCACATTGATTGATTACTCGTCATTTGCAGAGTATGCACACTCGCGTGATGCGTTAGTTATCGCAGCAACGGATCTACTTGCTTTAACTTTGTTGAAACCACCAGGGGAGTGGGGTGCTGATATCGCAATAGGTACCTCCCAGCGCTTCGGAGTTCCAATGGGATTTGGTGGACCCCACGCTGGCTTCCTCGCTGTGCGTAATGGGCTTGAACGGTCAATGCCTGGTCGATTAGTTGGTCAAAGTATCGATGCAACGGGTAAGCCTGCTTTTCGGTTAGCGTTGCAAACTCGAGAACAACATATTCGGCGAGACAAGGCGACATCAAACATTTGTACTGCGCAAGCACTCCTTGCAAATATGAGCACCTTCTATGCAATGTGGCACGGTCCAACCGGTCTACAAGAGATCGCTCTACGAGTACATGGTTTTGCGTCGCGTTTGCAGGCAGCTATCGGCAACAAAGAAGATTCACTTTTTGACACTGTCCATGTCGTTGTCGAAAACGCAGATACGATTCATGCGCGGTCAGTTGCTAAGGGAATTAACTTTAGAAAGATAAGTAACACAGAACTTCGAGTCTCTTTTGATGAAGAGACAACGGAAGAACTCTTTGCTGATGTGTTAGAAATTCTGGGTCTCAAGGATCAACCCGGTCAACCTTTCCCGGCTAAATTCCTTCGCACCAGCAAGTATTTGACGCACCCAGTTTTTAATACTAATCACAGTGAAACTTCGATGATGCGCTATTTACGCAACTTGGCGGATAAAGATTTAGCACTTGACCGGACCATGATTCCGCTTGGTTCCTGCACTATGAAGTTAAACTCCGCGACTGAAATGGAGCCGGTCACATGGCCTGAATTTTCCGCGCTACATCCATTTGCACCAGCTGATCAAAGCATGGGATTGCGTACGCTGATTTCGCAGTTGTCAGACTGGTTAGTCGCAATCACCGGGTATGACGCTGTTTCATTGCAACCAAATGCTGGAAGTCAAGGTGAATTCGCAGGTTTACTCGCCATCCGAAATTACCATGACTCTCGTGGTGATCAGGATCGAAAGATATGTCTCATCCCATCAAGTGCTCACGGTACTAATGCGGCATCTGCCGTAATGGCTGGCATGAAAGTGGTTGTTATTGATTGTGATGAGCACGGCAATGTTTCAGTTGAGGACATAAAGCAAAAGATTAGTGAACACTCAGACGCCCTAGCCGCTCTCATGATCACTTATCCATCAACACACGGTGTATTTGAAGCTGCCGTGTCGGAAATTTGCGCACTCATTCATGAAGCAGGCGGTCAGGTGTATGTCGATGGTGCAAACCTAAACGCCTTAGTTGGTGTTTCCCAGCCTGGAAAATTCGGCGCTGATGTGTCGCACTTAAATCTTCATAAGACCTTCGCTATTCCACACGGCGGTGGGGGACCAGGTGTCGGTCCTGTTATCGCTAGAGCTCACCTAGCTCCGTTTTTGCCAAATCATCCGATGGATGCAACAGCAGGACCGTCAACAGGCCCAGGTCCAGTTTCGGGAGCACCATTTGGTTCCGCAAGTATTTTGCCGATTTCGTGGGCGTATATTCGATTGCTTGGGGGACATGGTTTAACACACGCAACCCAAGTAGCGATCTTGTCGGCCAATTACATAGCAGCTCGATTTAAAGGTTTCTATGAAGTTCTCTACACCGGCCAAAATGGGCGGGTAGCTCATGAATGCATTCTGGATATTCGAGAGTTAACAAAACTTTCAGGCGTTTCGGTTGATGACATCGCAAAACGTTTAATGGATTACGGCTTCCATGCACCGACGATGTCTTTTCCAGTTGCCGGGACCCTAATGATTGAACCTACTGAATCCGAGGACATCCATGAAATTCACCGGTTCATTGAGGCCATGATTTCAATCAGAGCGGAGATCCAAGAGGTCATTGATGGCAAGGTTTCGATCGAGGCATCTGCCTTGAGGAATGCCCCTCACACAGCGTTGACCGTTGTTTCCAGCCAATGGGAGCGGTCGTACACCCGTGAAAAAGGTGGCTATCCGGTTGTTTTAGATGGTTTAGTTGCGGGTGAATCTATTGGCTCAAGAATGAAGTATTGGCCACCTGTATCTCGGATAGATGGCGCACATGGTGATCGGAATCTGGTGTGCGCTTGCACGCCGTTGGATGATTATCGCTAGGAATGGGTAGTAGTTACTTCTGACATTACTTTACATAATGTAACTTATCGGCGTTCTATTCCATATCGACGGCCTACCACAAGCAAGAAAATGAGCGTGAAAACACTAGCCCAATCACCCGCTTTGTCTCGCAAAGATTGTTGCTCAATCAACCCAACGGTTGCAAATATGTGTTCGGCTGTTGCCATCGAGGTTTTTTGTAAGATTTTACCCTTGTAATCAATGACAGCTGAATACCCAGTTGTCGACACCGACAAGATGTTTCGGGAATGTTCAATTGATCGAATTCTAGTTATCGATAATTGCTGGGCACTTTCTGGGGACATTCCAAAGGTTGCGCTGTTGGTTTGAACGACCAGAAGGTTTGAATTTATAGCGGCATTGTGGAGTATTTGGTCATCAATTAACTCATAACAAATAATCGGAGCGATATGTGCCTGGTCGATCCTGAATGTCTTTTGTTCAATTCCAGCCGAAAAATCGTCGACTCTGTCCGTTAGTGGCGATATCATTCGTGCTAAAGATCTCAGTGGAATGTACTCCCCAAATGGGGTCAGATGTTGCTTAATGTAAATTTCCTGACCATTATCAGTCCACAAAATAGATGTGTTATAAAGTTTCTGTGAATTGCCAACTATCGCACCAACTATCAATGGAATCTCGAACGATTCTAGGGATTGATAAACATTCTTATTGGCAAACGGATCTACATCAACCGCGTTTTCCGGCCAAACAATAAAATCCACATTTTTCTTTGTTTCAAGGGCTTTCTGAGTCTCTGCAACATGGTTTCTAAATACTTGCTCCGCACGAGAGTTAAAATCTAATCCAAGTTTCGGAACATTACCTTGGATCAAGAGAGCCGAGGCTTGACCAATTACACTAATGTTATTTGGAATAAGGATCACTACAAATGGTACAAGCAACAAAATTTTTATCTGCCTTCGTGTTGCAAAGAAGATAAAAGAACCGAGTAGTACTACCAATGACGAAAGAGCGATTGCTCCCCCCCGAGCTGCTATTGATGCGTAAGGTGCGTCGGGTTGGGAGTAGGCGATCCTGGCCCAACCGAACCCGCCAAAAGGAAATCTATTTCGAATTTCCTCCAACACAATGTAGATGAATGGATATGCGCCAATCCCCCATCGACTTATTAAGGCCAAAGGTGCGTAAAGAACGGATAAGCCGAAAGATAGGATTATCCAAGGTGTGGATCCGACAAAGGTGCTTGTCCAATGTAATAAAACCGCATTGTATGTAAACCCAAATACTAGACTCGACCATATGGTGTGCTTACTCCTAGACAATGCGTACATATGCGCCGCAATTGCCAAAGGGGCGGTCCACCAAAAACCTATTGGCTCAAAGGCGGTGCTCAGAAGCACGCCGGATAACGCTGATAGAAGAAGGTTTACCAACCCAAGGCACTGATCAAACGATCAACGCTTGCACCTAATGCGTAGCGTTCCTTAAATTGGTAGATCTCGGATAGATCAGTTGGAGCTTTCGGAAGTGTTAGTTCTAGCCTTGGTAAAGGTGCATCGCGCGCAACCCTGACAAGTTTTGGCGCTATTGATAAATAATCTGCGCCAGCAATGATCTTTTTCGCAAGCGCCGGAGGCAAACTCGTATGACCCTCATGCGCTGCTTGTAAGGCTTGTTCAACTGTTGCAAAAAGGTTAGCGATAACCGCAGCACCTTTTTCACCTATCCCCTTAACGCCAGGTAGTCCATCAGATGGATCTCCACGAAACATGGCAAATAAATCATAGCGATTTCCCGGAATCGAATATTTGTCAGCAACATATTTCAGATCGACCAGATCATGTTGGGAAATACCTTTTGCCAAATAGACAACCTTAATATCTCGTTTATCATCCACCATTTGAAAAAGGTCGCGGTCTCCGGTCACAATTCTGATAGGCCCAGGCTCACATTCAGCATATGTCGCCATGACATCATCAGCCTCGTAATCATCAACACCAACTACGGGTATTCCAAACAAATCTAATAAATCTAACAAAATTGGTATCTGCGGAGTTAAAGTTTCAGGTTCTTCTTCCTCTTCGCTTTCTTCTTCCAAACGATTAGCTTTGTATTCTGGAAAAAGATCAACTCGCCAACTGGGACGCCAATCCCCATCTAAGCAGGCAACTATACGATCTGGTTTATAGACAGTTATCAATCTGGCTGTCATATCAAGATATCCACGAATTGCATTGACGGATGTTCCGTCGGGTGCAAGTAGGGTGTCTGGCATTCCGTAGTATGCGCGATACCAGAGCGAAGCGCTGTCGAGCAGCATTAACGTCATATCTCCCCCATCAGATACGCAACCACTCCGCGATCAATTCGCTTTACCGCTTCTTTGCATGTTGGCCTCAAACTCTCACTTGCTCCCGCAATTTGATTGAGCAGGTCGATCAGCTGCTTGGTTGATCGAACAAAATCCCCAACTGACATATCGGATCCTTTGAGAACAGAGTTGAGTGAGTTTCCACTGGCCCATTTGTAGGAAATGAAACAGAAACCAGCATCTGGTTCCCGTTGAGTTTTGACACCAAAATTGCTTTCAATATCCTCTAGAGCTGCCCATAGAGAAACTATTTCCGTGATCGTTGAGGTTACTTTTTGACTCGGCATTTTAGGTGCCATATTCTCAGTAGAGCGCGACTCAAAAATCATGCATGAAACAACAGACAACAATTCTGTGGCATTTAGTTCATCTAATAAACCACGACGAATGGATTCCGTTAATAGTAAATCCGATTCAGCATAAATCTTGGTCAGGATTTTGCCTTGCGCAGTCGGCTTTTCACCCTCTATATAGTTCAAGTGATCCAGTACGCGGCAAATTTGATCAAATGTTTTTGCGATCACATGCGTTCGACTTTCCACACGGGTGTTCAAGCCGTCATTTTCTCGAGTTAGCCTGCCAGCACGTTCCGCCAAACGTGCGTGATCTTCCCGTTCGGCGCATCCGTGGCTCGCATGATTTTTCAATGTTTTTCGAAGATCGGCTAATTCACCTTCCATATGGCCTCTTTGACGATTGTCGAATGTTTTGCGTTGATCTCTTCGGCTCAGCAGGACCTCAACTTCTTTGATTGATCGACGCAGTCGGGCGTATTCGGAGAAATCTCCGAGGTGACACGTCGCTTCCCGCAATAACTCTTCTATAACGGATTCGTTTTTTCTAATCTGACGAGTTAACCCGACAACCGCTCTATCTGCCTGAAACTGTGCGAAGGAGGATTCGAGAGATCTTCGGGCCCGCTCTCGTCCAAATTGAGCAATCAGATTTATGGACATGTTGTATGACGGTGAGAAGGAAGAGCGAAGCGGATATGTTCTAGTTGAGGCTAGACCCGCTGCTGAGGCGGAATCAACGGTAGGAGACCATTGAATGACGGCGTTGCCTTCGATGTCGATACCTCGGCGTCCCGCTCGACCAGTGAGCTGTGTGTACTCCCCTGGAGTGATCGGTACATGGGCCTCGCCGTTGAACTTGATTAGCTTTTCCAACACAACTGTTCGCGCTGGCATATTTATTCCAAGTGCCAATGTTTCAGTCGCAAAAACAGCTTTGACCAATCCTCTTTGGAATAAGTCCTCTACCGCTCCCTTAAAACTTGGTAGCAGGCCGGCATGGTGAGCAGCTATTCCGCGCTCAAGTGCGGTTAACCACTCCTTGAAATTCAAAACCTCTAGATCTTCTTCAGCAATATTTTGTGTGTACTTGAGCGCGGTTCTCTTTATTTCTTCTCTTTCTTCAGTAGACGTCAGGCGAAGCCCCGCATGTAAACATTGCTTTACTGCTGCATCGCATCCAACTCGGGAAAAAATGAATGTTATGGCGGGGAGTAAATTTTCACCCTGCAATTTTTCGATGACATCGGCTCGAGAAAGACGATCACTCGGCTCAGCAAATCTTCCCCTACGATTTCGGCCTAACGCTGCCCGCCTCGTCATCTCTCGCTCTCGACTGAGAACCTCGGGGTTGACTCGACCTGGTTGATCAAAAAGATCTAGTAATCGATTGCCAATCAATACGTGTTGAAACAACGGAATAGGACGAATCTCGCTAACGATCACCTCGGTTTCGCCTCTAACTTCGCCCAACCATTCTCCAAACTCTTCGGCGTTAGATACAGTTGCAGACAGGGAGATAACCTGAACACTCTCCATTAAATGTATTAAGACCTCTTCCCATACAGCACCGCGAAACTTATCTGCCAGGTAATGAACTTCATCCATGACAACACAACCAAGATTTACTAATGTGTTAGAAGCGGCGTAGAGCATATTCCTCAGGACCTCTGTCGTCATTACAAGAATCTCTGCATCACTGTTAATGCTGGTGTCGCCAGTAAGTAAGCCAACCCGATCTTCGCCAAATTTCGCGACAAATTCTGAGTACTTTTGATTCGACAACGCCTTAATGGGGGTTGTATAGAAACATTTTTTACCAGCTTGTAGGGCGTAGTATGCAGCGAATTCTCCAACAACAGTTTTTCCCGCACCCGTCGGTGCCGCTACCAAAACCCCTTTGCCGTCTTCAACTGCGTGACAGGCGGTGATTTGGAAAGGATCAAACTCAAAGTCAAAGGTGAGCAGGAAATCAGTAGTAACGGGGTGTTGGCCACGTAATTTTGCGGCCGCATAGCGCTCGGATGGCGTGCTCATGCGACCCAGGTCCTTACTGCGCCGCGAATACATTCTGCCGAGACAGGCAACTGTCCGATTCGTTCACCATCTGCATATGCAATGGCCGCAGATTCGATGCGCACCGTCCTACTACGAACAATCTCAACGGCGGGATGATTGATATGGGTTCCAGCGAAAACTTGAGGAAATACCTTAACGAATTCAAACTTGGAAATAGGATGTAGAACCATTACATCAAAAAGTCCATCGCTAATACTTGCATCTGGACAAACGAGCATCCCTCCACCATAGGACCGACCATTAGAGACGGCAATCAACATGGCCTCATTCGAGATGACGCGATCATCCAGAATTATTTCATAATGACGTGGTTTAAAACGTGGAAGCTCAAACGCAATGGCAGCGTTGTACTTCATTACACCTTTAGGCCATTTCAATGAGTTTGCCTTCTCGTTCACAATCGAATCAAATCCGGTAGATAAAATCGCACCAAACCATTCACCGTCTACCAGACCTAGATCTATTGGGGTTGAGTCTTTCTTTATGATCTCTTCTAACTGTTGATCAACTTGCTTTAAGTTCCAACCCAAAGTGCGGACGAAGTCGTTACCAGTACCTGCAGGAATTACCGTGAAAGCCACCCCTGCAGGAACAACAACCTGTAAAATCGTATGAAGTAGACCGTCTCCCCCAACACCAATGACACCCCTACACTCAGGATTGTTATCGACAAAAGTTCTTAAATTCTCACCCAGTTTTTTTGCAGAAGCTCCTGCGATGATCGTGTACGGCTGGTTCTTTTGAGTTAGATAGCCCGCGACATATGTTCCGACTGTGGTCCCCAGCCCCTGACCGGAAACGGGATTAATCACGAGCGCCCACATGCGAGCACCTTATCTGTTAATCAGCTATAGATGTAGGCGCATCAATAGAGGTCGTGCCAGTTTCGACTAAACCTTGAATCTTGTCTCGTCGTTTATCGACTAATACGGCTATTCCACCGGCTAAGAAGTAGAGCACAATTAATGGGGCTGATAACAAAATCATACTAAGTGGATCTGCGGTAGGAGAAAAAGCAGCCACGACTAAAAAAATTCCGAAGACCCATGCACGCCAAGGTTTTAAAATCGTTGTACCACGCAAGAAACCAATCAAGTTAAATGTGAGAAGAAAAATTGGCAGTTCGAATGCAAGTCCGACAAGAAGGATTAACCGAAGTACAAAATCTAAGTAATCATCGAACCGAACTAGGTTGCTTATCGAATTTGGGGTAAATCCAAAAAGAGCTTTGATAGCTACGGGTAATATCAAGTATCCCAATGTTGCGCCCATTGCAAAAAAAGGTGTGGCAGCTGCTACAAAGAGAACACTGGTCCTCTTTTCCTTACGATGTAACGCAGGAGCGATAAAGGCCCATAATTGATAAAGCCAGAATGGCGCAGAAACAATTACACCGGTCAATAATGAAACTTTTATCTGTAAATCTAACGGCCCTAAAACACCACTAATGTACAACGCACCACAACTTGCCGATCCGGCCTTCTGGGCTGCCTCTAAGTCACAAACAGGTTTGGCAAGGGTAGTGATGATTGAATTATAGAAATACCATCCAGCACCAAAGGCGATTAGGACTGCGATTGCAGATCGAAGAACTCGTTTTCGTAACTCGCGTAAATGGTCAAGAAGTGGCATCCGTGCTTCATGTGCAGATGCCATAGAATTACTTCTCTGTTTTGTCGTTTTCTTCTATTACGCCATCGTCTGCCTTCATTTCCTTCATTTCACTCTTGAAAATTCGCATAGAGCGACCGAGTGAACGGGCAGAATCTGGAAGACGCTTAGCGCCAAAAAGAACAAGAACAACGATGAGAAGAATGACGATCTCTCTAGGACCTAAATTCATAGTACTTACTCCTTGGCTAACGGTTGAAACAAGGTTACACCAGCGGCCACCAGGTTAAAAGTAGGGATCAAGAATGCTCATATCGATCGAGTAGCTGCTGAGCGCTTTTAATAACCGAATCACGGATGTAACTTGGGGATGTAATAACGACCCCTGAACCAGAGGCCAAAACAGAGCGTTCTATCCACTGCCTCGAATATGAGGTCAGGGAGAAATCCTTGTTTTCTGTCAGATCCACAATTCCGAATCTCTCTGCGATATCTCTTGTCGCAGCCTTGATAGAGATGCCAAACCCAATTTTTTCCTCCGATGCCTGGTGAGAAGAAATACCATGAGGAACTTCCTTGTGGACCGCTTGCATGATTCTGTCTGCCCTAAATTCTCTAAAATCCATTGCAGAGAAACAATATGCGCGCAAATATCGCTGACCGTTTAACTCATACAAGTAGATCGGTTTGATAGTTCGTGACGAGACATCATCTTTATACAAGGCATGATATTGAATAAGCAATCCAGAATTCTGATTGAGCGCTTTATTAATCGCTAAAACAACTTCATTCGACACCGATGATGTGGCTTGGAGCTGAACTGGTACGCCCAATTGACGTGCAATACGTTCCCTGAGAGACCGTGCTGAAGTCATCAAATCTTGACGCTCTGCAGGAAACTGCCCCATGACTAAATCTAAGCCGAGCACAAGTGCTACACATTCTTGAAAAGTGATGGCGCGAGGCTTAGCTAGGGTTTCGGCATTTCTAATAGTCACATAACCGGAATCAAACTCGAGATCCATCAGCTCTAATGGCGTATATCCAGGCAGTCCACACATCCACAAAGTTGTTAGATCGGCAATCATCTGAGCCGGTGTTACATCAAAGTGTTTAGCTAAGTCCTTGAGTGCAATTCCTTGATGAGTATTGATATACGGGACTAGGTCCAACAAACGAGCGGTTCGAGAAAGGGGTGCAGACATTTCTTTACTCATGGTTAAGGATCAATGCCTGAAGTTGTGAAACTAGATAATCTCGTAGATCGGATGGCTCCTGGACATATACATCCAATCCATGCCAAAGGATCTGCGAAGTGAGAGTCTCGCGGTTGACTATTGGGATACTTAACTGGTCCCACTCTCCTAAATCAATTATTGAGGTAGCAAGGGCTCGTAGCGAAAAACCCTTACCTTTTCTTACATCGATGGTAGCAATTGCATGTTGAGTAGTATCCATGCTTCCAAAAATGTCAAAATCAGTTGGGATTTCGAAAACTTCCTTATTGTGTTTTTTGACTAGTTCACCGTGGATGCGGTCTAATCTAAAGGTTCTTATTTCCAAGATCTCCTGATCTACCCCCGTTAAATACCAGAAACCATTGTTGTTAGATAACGCAAAGGGGATGATGGTTCGAGACCGGACCGTCAAATCTGTTGCAATGTAATTGAATGAAAGAAAATCTGATGTTGCAATGACATCAGTTATGGTATTCAAGTCAGTAGCACTGTTGGAGAGTTTCAGTGGAACACCAGGGATTTCTAATGTATCTGCAGGAATGCCCAGTGAATTTAGTTTGATTACAGCGCTTTGCGCCGCGTGCTCAAGAGCCGCCCCTTGCCACGCCTCCGCAGCCAACGAGAGTAGGGCCAATTCAGATGAAGTTATTTTTCCGAGATCTAATTGATAATTTTCACTCCTGATTCGGTAGCCAGATTCGTCACTAAACAGTGGATCAAAACTTCCAACCTCGATAGCGATTCCTAATGTTCGAAGATCATCCTTGTCTCTTTCAAACATTCTCTCCTTTGTCTCTGGAGTGCCTTCATATCCCTCTACTGTTCTAAATATTTCAGATTTCGTTAAATACCTCTTAGTGGCCAAAAGCGCGATTGTTAAGTTGATCAAACGCTCAATCTTCCGAGACACCGTATGCACCCTTCGCTGGGCGACGGCGTCTGGCGAGTACTTCAACGCCTGGTGCCATCCGACGGCTTTGAATCAAAAAGCCTGTATGTCCAATCATTCTTTGTTGCGGCCGCACCGCTAATCCTTCATGATGCCAACCTCGGACCAGAGTTTCAGAACTTTCTGGTTCAGTGAATCGTCCATCTTCTTTAAGGGCCTCAGCAGTTGCCGAAAGCTGTGTTGTAGTTGCGACATAAGCCAAAAAAACACCTCCTGGTCGCAACGCCCGCGCTGATATATCTATACATTCCCAGGGAGCCAGCATGTCGAGCACCACTCGGTCATATTCGGAATCGAAAATTTGATCCTGCAGATCCCCAACACTGAGCTTCCAATTGTCAGGAGCATTGTCGAAGTACGAATCAACATTGGAACGTGCATTATCAGCAAAATCTTGACGTCGCTCAACCGAGTGAACATGTCCACCGGGACCTGCAGCTCGAAGTAGTGAAATAGTCAATGCACCGCTTCCGACGCCAGCCTCCAGAACACGCGCCCCAGGATAAATGTCAGCGACTCCCACAATCATGGCAGCGTCTTTTGGATAGACAATCGTTGCACCACGAGGCATTGTTAAAACATAATCTGCCAACAAAGGTTTAAAGGCTGTAAATTTGAGTCCAGCTGTCGTACTCACCACAGAACCCTCAGGCATACCAATCAAATCATCATGAGTGATCCAACCTTTATGCGTATGCCATTCCTTACCTGGCGTGATTGTGAAACTGTATAACTTTCCTTTTGGGTCAGTTAACTGAATCCGATCTCCGGCTCCGAAATATCCACGATTAGACACGGGGATATCTTAGGCGAAATTTATGAGGCAAGTACGAGTATCTTCAGCCAGGTGAGTAACGAAGAAACTTTGCGACTTTCCCCCAGCGCTGTCAGTGAGTATGAGAACTGTCCGCAGTTATATAAGTACCGAAAAATTGAAAAGTTACCCGAACCACCTTCCCTAGATGCCGAACGAGGCACTCTTGTACATACCGTTCTACAAGATCTCTTTGAAATCCCGGCATCAGAGCGAACAGCTGCCTCCGCAATTGACCTTCTCCCATCACGATGGAGGGCGCAACTAGCGGACAAACCTGCTTTATTGGACATGGTTACAAATGAAAAGGAATGGCTAGATCGTGCGGCTTCCCTCTTGCAGACTTATTTCACTTTAGAGAACCCAACAACCTTCGAAGCAACTCATAGAGAGATGCATCTTGAGAACGATTTTGAGCACAACGTATATCTACATGGGTACGTAGATCGTCTGGACATTGCCGCTACAGGTGAGGTTCGAATAGTAGATTACAAAACCGGAAAAGCACCGAAACCGGGATGGGAAGAAAAGGCACTTTTCCAACTGCGGGTTTATGCTCTCTTATATTGGAAAAATATTGGGGTGCTCCCCCGTTTACTACAACTCATTTATCTAGGTGACGGAAAGTTGATTAAAAGCAATCCAACTATGTCCCAACTTGACGCTACAGAAAAAACTTTGAAGCGTGTTGCACAAGACATATTTATTTCAACTGAAAAGGATTTTTGGCCACCAAAGCCCTCCCGGTTATGCGATTGGTGCTTTTTCAAGAGTATTTGCCCAGCACATACTGATTAGATACTGAGTGTAAAGTCGATTTTTAGTTTCATTAACTTGTCAAAAGTGATTTGTTCGAGACTTTTAATCACTCTCACTCGCTCTGATTCTCTCACCGTAACCAATTGTGGAACCGCTATAACATACGCTCCACTTGCTTGCGCCGCCTTAATTCCAGTCAATGAATCCTCAAAAATCAAACAATCAGTGATTGAAGCATTCGCGATAGTCGCAGCCTTTATGTATCCTTCCGGATCTGGTTTAGTTTTTTCAACATCATTTGAACTAATCGAAAAAGGGAAAAGGTTATGACCCAATGTGTCCAAAACGGTATCAACAATTATTCGCGGACTAGCCGAAACTAAGCCAGTTTTAATCCCTCGCTCCTGAAGTTGCTGAACTATTTCCACAGCTCCGGGCATAGTTGGGGTATTTCTCCTCATTCGATTTACTTGAGTATCAATTAATTTCTGGGTAAAAAATTCTGCAGATTCCTGTTTCCCACACTTTTCAGACATGTACTCGCCTACCCTTGTCAATGGGCCTCCAAGACAAGCTATTTGATCTTCGTGGGTCCATGAGTACCCAAATTCTTTTGTAACCTCTGTTTCAGACAGTAACCATTCGGGTTCTGAATCGACCACAAGGCCATCCATGTCGAAAAACACCGCAGCAAAGAAATGGCTCAACGCTGGCACCTAGTTTGCGTTGAAGTACTTGGCTTCAGGGTGATGAACAATAATCGCAGATGTTGATTGCTCGGGGTGTAACTGGAATTCTTCGGAAAGCTCAACTCCGATTCGAGCAGGCTCCAACAATTCGCACAGTTGAAGCTGTTGTTCAAGATCGGGGCAGGCAGGGTAACCAAATGAGTAACGAGACCCGCGGTAACCTTGATCTAATATTCCTTGCAAATCATCAGAATCTTCAGCTTTGACCTCTAACTCTTCGCGCATACGAGCATGCCAATGCTCAGCAAGTGCTTCCGTCAACTGCACGGATAATCCATGAAGTTCAAGGTATTCGCGATAATTGTTGTCTGTAAACAACTTAGCAGCCGCTTCACTGACTGCAGAACCCATAGTGACAACATGGAAAGCCACAACATCTGTTGTGCCAGAATCCTTAGCTGCGAAAAAATCACTAATGCACAATCTGCGATCACGCGTTTGGCGTGGGAATGTAAAGCGAATTCGTTCTTGACCTTTGTTCGGCCCATCGTGATGCAGGATCACTAAATCATTCCCCTCGCTGTAGCAAGGAAAATAGCCATAAACTACGGCAGCATTGAGCCAGCCTTTTGCTTGGACCTGATTGAGCAACGCTCGCAAGCGAGGGCGACCTTCTTGTTCGACCATGGATTCATACTCGCCACGATTCCCCTTCAATCCCCATTGCCCAACGAAAAGTGCGCGTTCATCGAGCATTCCGGCGTAATCTGAAAGCGCTATTCCCTTAACGACACGTGATCCAAAAAATGGTGGGTTAGGTATTGAATTCTCCCTTGAAACATCACTACGGCGGGTATCTGCAGGGATATCTACAGATTTAGAACGAGTACTTGCCACACGACGCTCTCGCAGTGCTGGCAACGCAGCGCCCTCATCGCCTCGCTTTACGGCCATGATTGCATCCATTAAACGAAGTCCTTCAAATGCATCACGCGCGTATCGCACCTCGCCAGGAAAAATTGCCGCTAAATCTTGTTCTACATAGGCTCTGGTTAAGGCTGCACCACCAAGAACAATCGGCCATCTTTGATCCAAGCCTCTAGATGTGATTTCTTCTAGATTTTCCTTCATGATTACCGTTGATTTGACGAGCAATCCACTCATGCCTATCGCATCGGCATTGCTCTCGATAGCTCCATCAATAATCTGATTTATCGTTTGCTTAATTCCGATATTGACAACTCGGTAACCATTGTTGGTTAAAATAATGTCAACTAAATTTTTCCCGATGTCATGAACATCGCCCTTTACGGTCGCTAGCAGCATTGTTCCGCGACCTTCATCACCTGTCTTTTCCATGAATGGTTCGAGCAGTGCTACCGCAGTTTTCATAACCTCGGCGCTTTGCAACACGAACGGAAGTTGCATCTCACCTTTACCAAATAACTCCCCTACCTCCTTCATCCCTTCGAGTAGATAAGAGTTAATAATCTCAAGAGGCGGTGTTCCCTGTTGCATCGCAGCAGTTAAATCGCTTTCAAGCCCGACCTTTTCTCCATCAACAATTCTGCGTTGAAGTCGATCAAACAGTGGAAGCGCAGCTAAAGCTTCGGCTCTTGCATTCTTACTAGTTGCAAGTTCTACGCCATCAAACATTTGAAGGAATTCTTGCAAAGGATCATAAGTGCATTCATCACCGTTATAAGTCCTACGGTCGTAAATTAGATCAAGTGCTACCTGCTTTTGTCTTTCATCAATGCGGGCCATTGGCGTGATCTTTGAAGGATGCACGATCGCTGAATCCAGGCCGGCTTGCACACATTCATTGAGAAATACTGAGTTCAAAACAACCCGTGCAGCAGGATTCAAGCCAAAGGAAACATTGCTGACCCCCAAAGTTGTTTGCACATCTGGAAATTCAGCCTTTAACTGCTTGATCGCATTTATTGTCTCGATGCCATCTTTTCGCGTCTCTTCCTGACCCGTAGCGATTGGAAAGGTAAGACAATCGATCAAAATATCTCCGATATTCATACCCCAGTTATTGTGCAGATCAGTAATCAATCGGCGAGCGATACGCAGTTTCCACTCGGCATCTCGCGCTTGACCCTCTTCATCAATCGTTAAAGCAACAACACTGGCACCATGCTCTTTTACGAGTGGCATAATCTTGGCAAAGCGAGAAGTTGGACCGTCCCCATCTTCATAATTGACTGAGTTGATAACACTTCGCCCACCCAAATGTTCCAGACCTGCCTTTAAGACAGCCGGCTCGGTTGAATCCAAAACGATAGGCAAGGTACTAGTTGTTGCAAAGCGAGATGCCAGCTCTTTCATATCAGCAGCTCCATCACGACCTACATAATCAACGGATAAATCCAACATATGCGCGCCATCTCGAATTTGATCGCGTGCGATTTCGACACACTTTTCCCAGTCTTCGGCTAAAAGCGCGTCACGGAAGGCTCGAGAGCCGTTGGCGTTGGTCCGCTCACCAATAGCTAAATAAGTTCTATCTTGTCGAAACGGGACATATTGATACAAAGACGAAGCACCAGGTTCTAGGGCCGGAGTTCTTTGGGCAATACTCTTTCCACCCAATTTCTCGACCACAGCAGACATATGCGCTGGCGTGGTTCCGCAGCATCCGCCAACTAGAGAGATTCCGTAGTCGCTGACGAAACCGTTAAGTGCATTTGCCAAATCTTCAGCTCCAAGTGGATACGAAGCTCCGTTTGGACCAAGTTGCGGCAAACCAGCATTTGGCATTACCGAGATTGCAATTTTCGCATTCTTACTCAGATAGCGAAGGTGTTCGGACATTTCTGTCGGTCCCGTTGCACAATTTAAACCAATGAGATCAATTCCCATAGGTTCAAGTGCATTTAATGCGGCACCAATTTCTGAACCCAGTAACATAGTGCCGGTTGTTTCAACTGTCACTTGTGCGATAAGAACGATGTCATTGTTTGTTTCATCTATTGCCTGACGACACCCATTGACTGCTGCCTTTACCTGCAGTAAATCCTGCGATGTTTCAACTAGGAGTGCATCACATCCTGAATCTGCTAAACCTTTAGCCGCTGTGTAGTACGCCTGTCTTAACTGTTCATATGTCGTGTGTCCAAGGCTAGGAAGTTTTGTTCCAGGTCCAAGTGATCCCAAAACAAAGCGAGGCTTGTCAGGAGTTGAAAACGCATCAGCTGCTTGCCTTGCGATCTTCCCACCTGCGTATGCAAGTTCGTAAATACGATCTTCGATTCCGTACTCAGCCAAATTAGCCCAGTTGGCACCGAAAGTATTGCTCTCGATTGCATCCACCCCGGCCTGTAGGTATTGATCATGGACGGAACGAACTATGTCCGGCCGGCTGATGTTTAGTATCTCGTTGCAGCCCTCATGGTTCTCAAAATCTTCTAGGGATGGATTAGCTTCCTGCAGCATTGTTCCCATCGCTCCATCTGCGATGACAACCCGCTCCAAAAGAGCCTGGCGAAGTAAGCCCGGAGTCTTTTTCAGCGTGTTCATCTGACTAAGGTTACCGTAAGGTTGGATTCATGGAGATTCATAGCATTCCGCCATTGCGCAATCCTGTAATGGTCATCGCATTTACCGGCTGGAACGACGCAGCCGAAAGTGCCTCTGGTGCACTGACGCATCTGCTATCTGCATGGCGCGAGAAAGATGATGATGTCGTTCCTCAATTGATCGCAGATGTCGATGCCGAAGAGTTTTATGATTTCCAAGTAAATCGACCCAATGTCAGTATTGATGATTCACTCATCCGCAGCATCACCTGGCCAACCACGAAAATATTTGGCCTAGTAGTGCCATCGATGCAACAGGATCTGGTCATCGTGACGGGGGTAGAACCATCAATGCGATGGAAAACCTTCACTGCAGATCTGCTGGATCTTGCCGATGATCTGGAGGTGACAATGGTTGTCACACTCGGATCATTGCTTGCAGATGCACCACATTCCCGTCCCATAACTGTAACTGGAACCGGAGCACATCCAAATATTGCAGAGCGACTCGGAGTCTCACTCTCAAAATATGAAGGTCCAACAGGAATCCTGGGAGTTATTCAAGATGGCTGTATGCGACGTGGAGTAGATGCAATTTCACTATGGGCGGCTGTACCACATTATGCAGCGGCCTCCCCTTCGCCAAAAGCCACATTAGCTCTGATTAATTCATTAGAAGATTTTTTAGGTATTTCAATTCCGTTGGGAACCTTGCAATCTGAATCCGATGACTGGGAAAAATCTGTTGATGATTTGGCCTCAGAAGATAGTGATGTAGCTGAATATGTAAAAGCTCTTGAAGAGAGTAAAGATGCAGCTGAATTACCCGATGTTTCAGGAGACTCAATCGCAAAAGAATTTGAAAGATACTTGCGCAGGCAAAGCGAAGGCTAGATCTGTAGCCCAAGAAGAGCATCGAGAGCTTCTACTAGGTTGTTTGAATCTGAGGTGCTCGGAGAATCGTGAGTTGCTTGGACCCAGCTGTTTATCAAACTGAGCACCGTAGGGGTATCTAGATCGTTAGCAAGAGCGTCGAGTATCGACTGAATTAAATTCTGCGTCGCCGGAACATTCCCTCCTTTTAACACATCTCGCAACTGTGACAATTCCTTTTCAGCAGATATCAACAAATCTTCATTCCACATTTGATCATTCCTGTAATGATGCTTCATCAAAGCCCAGCGAATCGCCATTGGATCTCGGCCAGCTGCAATCAACTGTGACACAAAAACCAGATTGCCCTTACTCTTGCTCATTTTTTCACCATCTAAGCCGATCATTCCCGCCTGAACATATGAGGCAGCTAGTGGTCGGCCTGTTATCACCTGAGCTTGTGCGGCGCACATTTCATGATGTGGGAAGATTAAATCTGATCCCCCGCCTTGAATATCAATTAATGGTTCATCATCATTTTCAGGATTGAGATATTCGATTGCTATCGCGGTGCATTCGATATGCCAACCCGGACGGCCTATTCCAAATGGTGAATCCCACCCTGGCTCTTGTGGTCGCTGGGACATCCATACCAAACAGTCCAAAGGATCCAATTTTCCTTTTCGTTGTGGGTCTCCCCCACGTTCTGAAAATATTCTTACCATCTCGGTTTTCGAAAGATTGGATCGTTCTCCGAAGTGAGGATCCGCCGAGACCTTAAAATATAGGTCGGTTTCTACCGCATAGATACTTTTTTTCACCTCTAGCGAAGTGATAGCTGCCGTCACAAGTGGAATCGCATCAACTGCACCGATATAACTTTGCGGAGGAATCACGCGGAGAGCGTTCATATCGCTTCGAAACAAATCTATCTGCTGATGTGCCAACTCACGCCAGTCGACACCATCTCGCTGTGCTCGCTCTAAAAGTGGATCATCTATGTCCGTGATATTTTGAACATATCTAACTTGTGAACCAGTAGCTCTTAGATAGCGATTGATCAGATCAAAACTCAAATATGTGGCTGCATGCCCTAGATGCGTCGCGTCATAGGGAGTGATTCCGCAGACATACATCCGGTACAAAGGTTTCGACGCTACTTGCTGCTTGGCACCTGTCGCAGAGTTAGTTAACCATAATTGCGGGGTTCGAAATGAGGTATCAATTTGTGGTATTTGTACTTCATTCCAAGATCTCATTGGCTAATGGTATTGAAAATTTAAAATGCTGGCCACGGCACAGCCGGCCAATTTGGATTCGGCAGGGGAAACTTTTTTGACTCTAGTAGAGACTCAATCCGTGATCTGGTTGCCACAATTTCCTCAGATGTTAATAGTGGCTCAAGGGCTTGACCTAGATCACCCTCTATAGCTGTGATTGCCCTTCGCAAAAGAACGATTTCCGCATTTGTGAATGGATCATCAGCCCATTGCCATAAAACAGTGCGCAATTTGTTGTCGGTATGAAAAGTCACGCCGTGGTCGCATCCAAAAACCGTCTCATCATCGACCGGTAAAAGATGACCAATTTTACGATCAGTGTTGTTGATAATGGCGTCAAAGATCGCCATCTGGCGCAATTTGGGATGGTTTGAAGAAAAAAATGTTGCTAAATCAATCTCCTCGTCAATTTCGATCCACTGTTGAACCATTCCAACTCCGTAAGGACCATCACGCAACACAGTAAGTGGAACCAGATCAAAACCAAGAGTGTTACTTACCAAGTAGGCGGCGTACTCGCGATGGGCCAGACATCCATCTGAGAAGTCCCATAACGGGCGCTCTCCCGCCACCGGCTTGTATATACAAACAACTTCTTGAGAGTTTAGAGATGCAGTTGCATACAAAGTTGCATTTGAAGCATCAACTAATCGGCCCGTAACCTTTAGTTCACCATTTGCAAGAATAAAAGAATTATCTACGGTAGCCATTGGCCCTCGGACAAAGGTGACCTCGTGGGTCTATTGGTATTCCACAAAAAGGACAGGGTAGGCGACCAGCATTTACGACCGCTTTCGATCTGACAACAAATGCCGATGCCATGCCGAGGGTAATCTCAATCTCTACAACCTCACCTTCGGAATCAACTTCGTCGTCTTCTAATTCATACAAAGCAAGGGAGATCAATTGATTCTGATCATCAAAAGCTAAGGAAATTGCACCCACTGTAAATTCAGGATCGACTGGAGACTCCAAAGGTGAGTCATCATTCGGGAATTTTTCGACAGGAATCAGTGGCTGAGTTTTTCTCAATTCTGCAATCATGATTTCTAGCCGTGCGATTACTGCTTGAACCTGTGCCTTTTCAAGTGCTACGGATAGAAGCTGATTGGCGGATCTAACTTGAATGAAAAATGCGCGTTCCCCTGGCTGACCGACCGTTCCGACAATAAACCGTGCAGGCAAAACAAATTTGTACTTCATCGACCGGCTCCGCCACCCAAAAGATTTCTAGATCGTTGAGGTGATACCAATAAGTCGGTGACTGTGGATCGCGAGTCATTAAGCAAAATGACTCGGGGCTTAATTGTCGAATAATCAATTATCGAAATTGATGCAGGATCGATGATAATTCGCTGGAATTCATCTAGATGCATACCCAAAGCCGATGCAACTATGGATTTGATGACATCTCCATGACTTACGATTACAACGACTCCTTTTTTCTTTGTACCTATCGATTCGTGGACTGCCGTCATGGCCCGCGCCTGCATCTGAGCGATACCTTCACCACTCGGGAAGTACATACGACTGGGCGATTCCTGGACCATTTTCCACAACTTGTTCCTAGAGAGAATCGATAACTTCTTTCCACTCCATTTGCCATAATCGACTTCTGTTAGTTGTTCATCGATTACTGGCAGGAAATTTTGGTTCCTCGGTATCACAAATTTGTTAATCCACGGTTGAATAGTTTCGAAACATCTTTCCATCGGACTGATTCGAAGCTCGGCCAACGCAAACAAACCTAATCGATCAGCGAGTTCGGATGATTGGGTCACACCTTTTTCCGACAAGTGAACATCAGGTAGTCGACCAGAAAGCACACCGGCTAGATTTGCCTCAGAGTGTGCATGTCGAATCAAAACCAATCGCATGAATCAAAGGCTATCGCAGCTTTTGCTGCAACCACTTGCTAGGGTCGCCCCATGGAAAAGCGCAGAGTTGGAGCGAGTGGATTGACCATTTCGCGCTTAGGTCTAGGGACTATGACCTGGGGCCGAGATACTGATGAAATTGAAGCCGCCGATCAATGCCGAGCTTTCTTAGATGCCGGAGGTAATTTCATTGATACTGCATCGGCGTACGGTGATGGAGATAGCGAACGGGTTATTGGCGGTTTGATCGGAACATTGTTCGATCGTGATGATGTCGTAATTGCCACAAAAGCCGGAGTTGAATTTCGCGATGGAGTTCGCACCGTGGATGCATCAAGGCATGGGCTTATCGCTGAACTAGATCGCTCACTGACAAGACTCAGTACTGACTTTGTAGATGTTTGGCAAGTGGCTTATTGGGATGATTCCACCCCGCTAGATGACACTTTATCTGCGTTGGATTACGCCTATACAACTGGAAAAGCTCGTTATGTAGGTATCAGTAATTACTCGGGCTGGCAGATCGCGAGGTCGGCCACGAAACAACAATCTAATTCTATGAAAGCGCCACTCGCCACTGTTCAAGGTGAATACTCATTACTCAATCGCAATGTTGAGAATGAAATTCTAGACGCTGCAGATCAGTGTGGTCTTGGATTTATTGCATGGGGACCCTTGGGTCGTGGTGTCTTAACCGGGAAATATCGAAAAGGTATACCCAGTGATTCGCGAGGTGCTGCTCCGCATTTTGCTAAACACATAGAACCATATTTAGATAACCGTTCCGCACGGATAGTTGAAGCCGTTGCAATTGCAGCGGAAGGATTGGGTTACTCACCGCTTGAAGTGGCGCTGGCGTGGGTGCGGGATGCTCCTGGTGTCACTAGCTCGCTAGTTGGTGCTCGAACCGGAGCTCAACTGCGGGGTGTCCTAAAGAGTGAAGAGATATCCCTGCCACAAGTAGTACGAAGTGCTCTTGATGATGTGAGCGCCTAAGCGTTTTCTAAAAACTCCTTGAGGACACGAACACCAAAGGTTAACCCTTCAACAGGAACGCGTTCATCTACACCGTGGAACATCGCCATAAAGTTAAACTCTGCATCAAGTTTTAAAGGTGAAAATCCATAACCAATAATGCCCAAATCAGCCAAGGCTTTATTGTCTGTTCCCCCACTCATTACATACGGAACGGGTATCGCTACAGAATCTTCCTTAACTAGAGCGTTGCACATAGCCTCAACTAAGTTACCTTCGAAGGGAACCTCCAATGCTTTATCCCGTGTAATTGTTTCAATACTAATGTCAGCACCGATTAATGATTGAATCGTTTCGTTTAATTCATCCTCAAAGCCTGGAATGAATCGACCATCAATGACCGCGCTGGCAGAACCTGGAATAACATTGGCTTTATAGCCAGCTTCTAGCATTGTTGGATTGGCTGTATTTTGAAGTGTTGCACCAATCATGGTTGCTGCAAATCCGATTTCATTGAGTAAAGGTCGAAGATCTTTCTCGTTGTATGGCTTTCCAGTTTCATCAGCTATTCGTTTGAAGAAGGCTTTGACTGTTTTGCTATAACGCTGAGGCCAATTGAAATTACCTATCTTGGCAACCGCTTCGGCGAGACGAGTGACAGCATTTTCACCATTCATCATTGACCCGTGCCCCGCACGACCTTCGGCTGTCAATTGCATCCAATGAATTCCTTTTTCTGCGGTTTCGATCAAATACAAACGCTTACCGCCCGCCACGGTGACTGAAAATCCACCTACTTCTGAAACCGCCTCGGTGCAACCAGCAAAAACTTCTGGGTGATTTTTAACCATGTAGTGCGAACCGAAAGTGCTTCCCGCTTCTTCGTCGGCAAAAAAAGCAACAACAATGTCGCGTTCAGGAACATATCCAGTACGAGCCCAATCGCGAACCGTCGCGATAATCATTGCATCCATGTTTTTCATATCAACTGCGCCACGTCCCCAGATAAAACCGTCCTTTATCTCAGCCGAAAACGGATCGACAGACCAATCTGCAGCATTGGCCGGTACAACATCCAGATGCCCATGCACAACTAATCCAGGACGCGCGGAGTTTGAACCTTTAATCCGAGCAATTACATTGCAACGACCAGGTGCTGACTCATACACAGTGCTTCCGATACCAACTTCAGCAAGCAATTTAACGACATGGGCGGCAACCTCTTTTTCATCGCCTTTACCATCGCCAAAGTTCACACTTGGAATCCGGATCAACTCTTGGCAAATCCGGATAGTTTCTAATTCAAGTTCTGAGTGTGTAGTTGAAGTCATTTAGCAATTCTGTCACCCAATTGCTATTCTTTGGCCGCACTCAGTCCGGGTGGCGGAATTGGCAGACGCGCTAGCTTGAGGTGTTAGTTCCCGCAAGGGATTAGGGGTTCAAGTCCCCTCTCGGACACATGAAAATTGATGAAGCCTTGTCACTCATCCGTGAGATTCCGGACTATCCAAAACCGGGGATCAGGTTTCAAGACATCACCCCATTGCTAGCAAATGGTGAAGCCTTTCTTGCGATTACTCGTGAGTTTGCTCGCTATGCAGATTCATCAACTGTTATCGCAGGCATCGAAGCGCGTGGCTTTATCTTTGCATCAGCTGTGGCAAATCAACTTTCCAGCGGCTTTGTGCCGATTCGTAAAGCTGGAAAACTTCCACACCTTACGATTTCTCAGTCATACGGTTTGGAGTATGGGTCCGATACCTTAGAGGTCCATATTGATGCTGTACCAAAAGATGCCAAGGTTCTGTTAATTGATGATGTGCTAGCTACTGGTGGCACTATTGGAGCCGCCATTGAACTAATGCATCAACTGGGTGCTGAAGTGACTCATGTGTTGGCTTTGTTGGAAATTGCGGGACTTTCCGGTCGCGAAATGTTGCGCGCTAAATATCCAACTCTTCCAATTACATCCCTGATAGTTTCGTAAGAGTGCGAATTCCTCAGATCCAAGGCCTAAGGGCTTTAGCGGCTCTCCTTGTTACAATCTTTCACGCTAAGTTAATGCCTGGTGGTTTTATTGGTGTGGATATTTTTTATGTTATATCTGGGTTTCTAATTACAGGTTTGATCCTTAGAGAAATCGACGATACAGGTCGTTTAAACCTCCAAGAGTTCTATCAGCGCAGAATCAAGCGACTCCTTCCCACATCTGTTTTCGTCTTGTTCTGCACAGCAATAGTTGGAATGTTCGTTCTGCCACCGATCACGCGAGATGCCTTAGGACGAGATCTCTTTGCAGCAGCCACTTATGTTTCCAATTATCTCTTTGCTTGGTGGCAAAATGATTATCAAAACCTTGATGCCACTCCCTCACCGTTTATCCATTATTGGTCGCTAGCCGTCGAAGAACAGTTCTATGTCATTTGGCCAATTTTTATTCTTTTTCTGTCTAGATTCGGTAAGAAAGCCATTTTTCGTGGGATTCTAATCTCGACTGCGCTATCGATTTTTTGGTCTGTTTACCAAACTCAGACTTCTCCAATTTGGGCTTTCTACTCCTTACCGACTAGAGCGTGGGAGCTTGGCATCGGCGCTCTCTTGCTCTTCATTCCCACGAGTTTTTGGAAGAATCGTTTTATTCCGTGGGCTGGCGCAATAGGAATCGCTGTCGCAGTATTCATTTTTAATGAGACCACCGCTTTCCCGGGTATCAACGCACTACTTCCGGTGGTGTCGACCGCCTTATTGCTCGGCTCAATTTCGATTTGGCCACGGCTTTTCAATGACCTGAGCAACAACGGTATCGCACAATGGTTGGGCGCGATTTCATATCCGCTCTACCTATGGCATTGGCCGGCCTTAGTTTTACCTAGTAGCGCCCTTGGACGCCCATTACGATTCTACGAAAGATTTCTGTGCATACTTCTGACAATCGTTCTGGCTCATCTAACGAGTAAATATGTTGAACAGCCAATCAGGCACAAGAAGGTTGGAGCTAAAACTACTTATCTCTTTTTCGCATCGACGACGATGATTTCTCTTGTCGCCGGCGTGCTTATTGCTGCATCGTCTACTTCGGTTATAAATGTGAAAGGAACAAATTACAGTTTCGACCTTAATGATGTTGTGAAAAAGCCAATTGTTTACGATGACGGGTGCCACGTTAACTATGGCGAATCCAAATCAGGAGTTTGTGAATACGGTGATCTAAAATCCGATAGAACTATTGTTCTATATGGAGATTCGCATGCGGCTCAATGGTTTCCGGCTTTAGAGAAAATAGCCAAAGATCGAAATATAAAGTTGGTGTCACTGACAAAATCCGCTTGTCCATCCGTCCAAGTTGTTCGTGATGATAAGGGTGCCTTCAAAAGTAAAGATTGTGATCGATGGCGAGAAAATTCAATTGACCGCATCAAATTAATTCAACCTATAGCTGTAATTATGAGCGGATTTCAATACTACAAACCCGCCGATGGTTTTTCAGATCGCCAGACTTGGTGGAATGAGGGCCAAACCCGCCTATTGAAAGCTATACGAGGTGGCTCAAAGAATTTGATCTACATCAGCGATACTCCACATCCACTGCGAGATATCCCTAGCTGTTTGGCAACTAACGATTTAGCAAAATGCAACACAACACAAAAAACTTCTAATGAAATCATCTCTGGATTTTCACAAATCGATCCGACCCCTTGGTTTTGTTCAAATGTCTGTCCAGCCGTGACGGATGGCTTTGTGGCTTATCGAGATGCATCGCATATTACTGTTGCAGCGGCTTTGGCTTTAGCGCCAAAGCTAGACAAAGTCTTACAAGGCAAAGGGATTTTTTCCTAGTGCTGTGGCAAGATGGCCGCCATGGCTGAACTTATCTACTACTGCGGGACGATGGACAGTGGTAAATCCACCCTCGCGTTGCAGACAGCTCACAATCACCAAAGTCGCGGACGAACTGGCCTGATCTTTACAAATAACGATCGCGCTGGCACAGGGGTCATCTCCAGCCGATTAGGACTTTCGAGCCCTGCCATCGAAGTTTCGCCAGCAATGGATCTTCATAAACTAGTAGTAGATCGTTTGTCCATGGGTGAGCGTATTGACTACATAATTTGTGATGAAGCGCAGTTTTATGAAAGCCAGCAAATTGAACAACTTGCAAAGATAGTTGATGGCCTCGGCATCGACGTCTATGCATTCGGAATCTTGTCAGATTTTAGAACCAAATTATTCCCGGGGTCCGCACGGTTAGTTGAATTGGCCGATCGAGTTAATACATTGCAAGTCGAAGCATTGTGTTGGTGTGGTTCTAGAGCAACTCATAATGCAAGAACTGTTGGTGGCGTTATGGTTATCGAAGGTGAACAAGTAGTTGTGGGTGATGTTGCACCTGGCGCAGAAGTTGCCTATGAGGTTCTTTGTCGGCGACACCACATGCGTCAAGTCACAGCGCGGGCATCTCGGGCGGCACATACATCCACGCTGCCACTGCCGTTCACTCAATAAAGAGTAATCAATAATCTAAAAGGTATGAACGAGTAACGCTAAAGCTGGAGCAATAGCTAAGGCTGGCAATAGGTTTCCTACCGCCACATTCTTTACATTAAGCAGTCTAAGAGCGATACACACCAACATAATTCCACCTACGATTGTCATGGCGTCGACCTGATAACCATCCAGAATTTCGCCAAGAACTAAGCCAATGACCGTCCAGACACCCTGGTACATTCCAACTGGGATGGCCGATACCGCCACTCCCCAGCCCAGGGATGTTGCAAATGCCATAGCCGCAAAAAAGTCCAGCGTGCTTTTCAAAATAAGTTGATCAATCCCAGTCCCCATTCCATCACTAATGCTTCCTAGAATTGCAAGTGGTCCGATTGCAAAAAGAAGCGACGCTGAGACGAATCCTTCAACAAATGGCGAATCACTCGATGCTTTGAATTTGATTCGCAGACTCTCCCCCAGTCCGTCTAATCGATCTTCAAGTTTTAACGCGGATCCAACTAGGCCTCCTAATAACAATGACCCCAAAACTACAAGTATTGGCCAGCCTTGAGGAAGTGCGTTTATATATCTATCGGACCACAAAGGAATCAGCGCTGACGCAGCTCCAAGCAAAGTTACTAGACCTAGGACATCTGTTAATAATGTTCTGGTGCGAAGATTCATTTTGTTTCCAACTAAGACGCCCAAGGAGGCACCTGAAATGATTGTCACTACATTGATAACAGTGCCGACGCCAGGAAACATTTGCTGATTATACTCATGACATGAGCAATCCATTTTTAGAGTTCTTACGCCCGCATAAAACTGTGCCAATTACTCCTTGGATGGCCAAATCCAGATGGGATTTATCTTTTACCCGTATCGCAATTCTCTTCTTTGGACTTTTCATCTTTGGACTAGGTGATTCGTTGTTGATCCAAAGCAACATTGGAAACGCTCCATGGTCTGTTCTGGCCCAAGGTGTTTCAAACCGTATGGAGATAACAATGGGCTGGTCAACATTTGCGATTAGCACCGTAGTTTTGCTGCTTTGGATACCGCTGCGAGAAAAACCTGGATTTGGAACTCTTTCAAACATCGCCATCATCGCTACAGCGATACAAGTGGGAGTCACTGTTTTCCCAATCCAGAGCTCTTATGTGATAGGAATTGTGTATTGCTTGCTTGGTATAGCCATGGTGGGAATTGGTTCAACTATGTACATAACCTGCGGTTTAGGACCAGGTCCTAGGGACGGGCTGATGACAGCTATTCATAACCGCAGTGGAATCAGAATTGGACGAGTTCGACTTGGGATAGAAGGTACGGTTCTGGTGGGCGGCTGGCTATTGGGAGGAACGGTTGGTCTCGGAACATTGCTCTTTGCCACGCTCATCGGTCAATCAATCGCGGTATCAATGGGTGTTGTTTCTAGGGTTACCTCGCGGTAACGAATAGGCTTTAACTCTTCCCAGGGCTGTGCGCCCTTCTCGCACACGGGGTCGCAAACACCCCCGTTAACAAAATTAGAAAGGCTCCATTCATGCTGGATTCATACTTCAAAATAAAAGAACGTGGCTCATCTGTAGCCCAAGAGGTCCGCGGTGGGTTAGTTACCTTCTTCACCATGGCCTATATCGTGGCCCTCAACCCAATCATCTTGGCTTACACGCCGGATGCAAATGGTCAATTCCTCTTCGGAGGAGCAGCACCTGCACCTGCAATGGTTGCAGCTACAACAGCGCTAGTTGCCGGAGTACTAACAATTCTCATGGGTTCTATCGCTAACTATCCGCTAGCTCTAGCAACTGGCTTAGGACTTAACACCTTTGTTGCAGTTGGTATCGCATCGAAAATGACCTGGGCCGCAGCAATGGGCCTTGTTGTACTAGAAGGTCTCATCATTCTGGTTCTAGTTCTTACGGGATTCCGCGTCGCGGTTTTCAAGGCTGTGCCAGCACAAATCAAGACAGCGATCTCTGTAGGAATTGGTCTCTTCATTGCACTCATTGGTTTGGTGGATGCGGGATTCGTTCGCAAAACTGGAAGTGGTCCAGTTCCAGTAGGTCTTGGAGTTAATGGAAATCTAGTTGGCTGGCCAACTGTTGTTTTCGTTTTCGGAACACTTTTAATCATCGCGTTGATGGTTCGCAAGGTAAAAGCTGCGATTCTCATTGGAATTACCGCGGCTACTGTTCTCGCGGTAATCATTCAAAAAATGTACAACATCGCTCCAGGATTCACCGCTGGAAATCCACCGACAATCGTCGATGGCGGCTGGGGCTTAAATATTCCAGCAGTTCCTAAAGAAATTGTTGCTGTACCTAAGTTCGATTTCACAGGTCAGTTCGATCTTTTCGGCGCTTTCACACTCGATAATGTGACACTTGTGGCTGCAGTTCTCTTGCTATTCACCCTATTGCTGTCAGATTTCTTCGACACAGTAGGAACAGTGACAGCTATCGGCCATGAAGCAGGACTTGCTGACAAGGACGGAAATGTTGACAACATTCAGAAGATTCTCTTGGTTGACTCAGTAGCCGCTGCTGCTGGTGGTGCTGCAGGAATCTCATCAAACACCAGTTACATTGAATCTGCAGCTGGTGTTGGCGAGGGAGCTCGCACAGGTTTGGCTTCGATTGTCACAGGAATTGCATTCTTGCTCACAACGTTCCTAGCCCCACTGGTTGCGATTATTCCTTACGAGGCTGCAACACCAGCCTTGATCGTGGTCGGGTTCTTGATGATGTCTCAGATCAAAAATATTGATTGGGATGATTTGGGTATTGGTATCCCAGCATTCCTAACAATTATCTTGATGCCATTTACTTACAACATCTCTGTAGGTATCGGTGCAGGCTTCATCACTCACGTAGTTATTCGGATAGTCCAAGGCCGTGGCAAGGAAGTCCATCCTTTGCTACTTCTAGTTTCTGGTCTATTCATGGTCTACTTCCTCTCATCTCCAATCAACGCGTGGTTGGGATAAAAATAAGACACGAAAGGCCCTCGGGAAACCGGGGGCCTTTCCTTTTGCACACATTCAAATCACCAATTAATTGGTGCAATCCCATTCCTCATTAAAATTTCGTTTGCTGTTGAGAAAGGTTTAGAACCAAAAAAACCTCGATAAGCCGACAGCGGGCTTGGATGCACAGATTGAACGACCCAGTCCGGTCGAAAGTACGATGACAACTCACCTGCATAATTACCCCACAAGATCGCGACAACATTATGTCTTCCAAGTTCCTGTGCAACGGCATTAGTTATCTCTTCCCAACCAAGCTTTGAATGGCTCATGGATTTTCCTAATTCAACGCTCAGTATGCGATTGAGCAGCAGCACACCTTTCTCCGACCAATCTGACAAATCCCCCAGGCTTCGCTCTATCCCAATATCGCTGGCTAATTCGATGAAAATATTTCGTAGCGTAGGCGGCAGAGTTTTGACAGATTGATCTACTGAAAAAGCTAACCCATGAGCATGGCCTAATGTCGGATATGGATCTTGCCCAACTATCACCACTCGTGTCTTTTCTATCGGGTGTGTAAGCGATCTCAGTACTTGTTCTAATTGTGGCGATGTATTGACAGTTAAAAGGTGTTTTTCAATTTTTTCGATTGATTGGCGAAGGGGGTTTAGGACTTCTTGCCAATCCGCATGCAACTGCTCAAATAGCTGCGCGGGCAAAAAAGCGACCAGACTCTGATGCGACAACGATTGAAGTTCCAAAAACCGCAGAAATATGTTCAGATGTAATCACTTGCTCTATAGGACCCGAAACCGCTATCGAACCATCCTTGAGCAAAAGCGCGTGAGTCGTGCCTTGGGGAATCTCCTCGATGTGATGAGTAACCAAAATCGTTGCTGGAGCAGTCGGGTCTGCGGCGAAAGTGGCGAACCTGCGAAGCAAGTCTTCCCGACCTCCAAGATCTAATCCAGCCGCTGGTTCATCCAGCAGAAGAAGTTCGGGATCTGTCATAAGAGCTCGAGAAATCTGAACTCTTTTCTTTTCTCCCTCACTTAACGATCCATATGATCGCTCGCCGAGTTCTCGTACTCCAAAAGTTGTCAGCAACGCAATAGCACGCGATTCGTCCCAAAGGTCATAATCTTCATTCCATCTACCCAAAATTGCGTATGCTGCAGTGAGCACAACATCCTTTACAATTTCATCGTGTGGAATGTCTTCAGCGATTACAGACCCGCACAATCCGATTCGGGTTCGAAGTTCGAATAAGTCAACAGCACCCATCTGCTTATCCAAAACCTTTACTACACCTTGTGTCGGAAACATCCTGGTGGAAAGAATCTGAAGAAGTGTAGATTTACCAGCGCCATTAGGACCCAGCACAACCCATCTCTCCCCCTGCATGATTTGAAAATTCAAAGGTCCAAGAATGGTTCGGTCGCCTCTGTGCACCGAAACATCTGTTAACTGCAGGACCGAGTTACTCATAGATGGTAAAAGATAGTGGTTTAATGGCGGTAGGAGGCTAAAGCCTCACCAAATGAGAAGGTGATTCGCGATAACCTTGCCCTCTTATGAGTCAAAATGATGCACAACCTGAGGTTTTTACTGGCCTGATTCTGTTGACCGGAATAGATAGACCCGGTGTGGCCGCATCGTTATTTGAAACCTTAGCTCCCTTCGCTCTCCGGATCATCGATGTTGAACAAATCGTAATTCACAAACGTCTCATTCTGACCGTTTTGATCACTGCAAATCCTGCGCATCAAGAGGCAATCGAAGAGGATCTACAAAATTGTGCAGTCGTTCACGATGTGGACATCGCCACACTATTCTCTAAAGGTCGACTAGCCGAAATCACGACCGAAATTATTGAGATCAAAGTATCTTCTTCTAAACTAATACCTTCCGAACTCTCAGAATTAACTCGCGCAATAACCAGTACTGGTGGAAACATTGAAAAAATTGAACGTATATTGGATGATCCAACCACGTTAATTTTTAGGGTTTTGACAGAGAACAAGTCCCAAATCGTTAATTCATTACATTCCTTAAAGTTTGATACCGACGCAGCAATTACTGTGAATACTGGATAGAAAATGAGTTTTGTAAAACGACTAGTTCAATTCGATGTTGATTCAACATTTATTCAACAGGAGGCTATAGAGCTTCTAGCCGAAAAAGCTGGTGTTCAAGAACAAGTTGTGCGCATAACCGATGCGGCCATGCGCGGTGAGTTAGATTTTGAAGAGAGTCTTCGTGCTCGAGTGCTTCTGCTCAACGGCCTTGCCATCTCTGCAATATCAGAAGCTCAAAAGGAGATTTCCTTAACAGATGGCGCTGCTGAAGTCACAAATTTACTGCATGGATTGGGCCATAGTGTCTCTTTGGTTTCAGGAGGATTTGTTGACATTATTGAACCTACAATAAATAAGTTATCGATCAAGTACTTCAAAGCGAATAAACTTGAAATAAGGGATGGCTACCTCACCGGACACCTTGTTGGACCCATTATTGATAGAGCTGCAAAAGCTAAAGCATTGTTGGAGTTCGCCGATGCCAGCTCGGTTGACCTTGTCAACACTGTGGCCATTGGCGATGGAGCAAACGACCTGGACATGATGGCAATTGCAGGCATGAGCATCGCATTTAATGCAAAGCCTGTCGTCATCCAGGCCGCTGATATTTCTATCAATGAGCCAACACTAAAAAATGTGCCGCGCCTTATAGGAGTGCTCTAAAACTATAAGCGACAAGCGTGAATATCTGTTACCAAAATTCCGCGTGCACCCAGCGCCCACAGTTGATCCATCACTTGATTTGTTTCCTTGCGTAAAACCATAGCCCGAACCGCAACCCAATCTTGTTTCTGAAGCGGAGAAATGGTTGGGGATTCAAGGCCAGGTGTAATCACGCAGGCCTTTTCAACTAGGGCCTTTGGAATGTCATAGTCCAACAGAACATATCGACGTGCTGTAACAACACCTTGTAAACGGCGAATCAATATCTCAAGGCCTTCCGCTACCTTCACATTTCTACGAGTAATTACGATTGCTTCACTAGTCAGGATTGGTTCTCCGAAGGGCTTAAGACCAGCCTGTCTAAGAGTATTCCCGGTACTCACGACATCGGCGATGAGGTCGGCAACCCCAAGCCGGACGCTGCTTTCAACCGCACCATCTAGTCGAACAATCTCGGCTGCAATATTGAGTTCTTTTAAAGAATGTTCTACAAGTCCCGGATAGGCAGTAGCAACTCTTTTTCCAGCGATATCACTGATTTGCCATTGCTTATCTATTGGTGCGGCAAATCGAAAAGTAGAACTTCCAAAATCAAGTGCAAATAATTCATCAGCCAGGGCTCCTGAATCGATTAAAAGATCTCGACCTGTTAACCCGGCTTCTAATTCGCCAGAACCAACATATACCGCGATATCTCGAGGTCGGAGATAATAAAATTCGACGGAATTTTCGTTATCAATTAACACTAAGTCCCGACTATCCGAGCGTTGGCGATATCCCGCCTCCTTCAAAATCTGAATAGAACTTTCGGCCAACGATCCTTTGTTAGGAACTGCAATTTTCAACATTCATTTCTCCTAAAGGTACTTATAGACATCTGTTATGGAAAGGCCTCGAGCTAGCATTAATGTCTGAAGATGATAAATGAGTTGACTTATTTCCTCTGCCAGGGCCTCATTGGGCTCATGTTCTGCTGCTAGCCATACCTCTCCGGCTTCCTCAAGAATTTTTTTTCCAATGGCATGAACCCCAGCATCAATTGATGCGACGGTTTGCGAACCTTCAGGTCTAGTTTCAACTTTCTCACTGAGCTCTGCCCAGAGGGATTCAAAGGTTTTCATGGTCTGACTTTACTAGACCACTACCCCTTCAGGTGCGTAGTTGCGAATTCACGCAGCGTGGTAACCATAGCTGCAGGATCAGGTGCATTAAAGACTGCACTTCCCACGACAAAGGTATCAGCACCTGCATCCAAAGCAATCTCGATAGTCTTCATAGATATTCCACCATCAACTTGCAGCCAAATGGGGCGAGATCCGATTACTTGGCGGGTGCGTCGAACTTTATCCATCATTTCTTCCATAAATGATTGCCCACCGAAACCTGGTTCGACTGTCATAATCAAAAACATATCCACATCATCAACTAATGACTCGTAATCGGAGATATCAGTTTGAGGCTTTATTCCAAGACTAGATCGCGCCCCCGCCCGCCGGATATTTCGCAGAGTCTGGGGAATATTTGCGGTCGCTTCGGCATGAATCGTTACCGAAGCGCAACCGAGCTCTGCATATGACACGGCGATCTCATCAACATCGGCAACCATCAAGTGCGCATCAACTGGCAATAGCGATGAGGTAATAATCTTGGAGGCAGCAGCAAAATCAAAGGTAAAATTTGGGACAAACACATCGTCCATAACGTCTAAATGCACAAGATCAGAAACTTTTGAGATTCGTTCTATTTCTTTATCTAATTGGGAGAAATCTGCGTTCAAGATACTGGGAGTAATGCGAATCTCTCGGCTCATGGCAAAACTCTACCGATTTGCCTTCTGAAATAGAGCGAGATACATAGCGTCCGTGTCATGTTTTTGAGGCCATAGCGACATTGCGCCATCTCTTGTCGCATCGCGCAATGTGGTAGGCAAGAACTTCTCGACAGCTACTTGCTCAAGGTCGAGGTGTTTTCTCTTGATGTCCGCGACTTGAATGCTTGTTTCAGCAAGATGAGGTGAGCAGGTCGCATAGCCCAGTAAGCCTCCAGGATTTAATGCATTGATTGCCGAATCAACTAACTCGCGTTGCAATTGTGTCAACGCCCTTAAATCCTGCACAGTGCGTCTCCAACGAACTTCTGGGCGTCGACGCAAGGCTCCTAGTCCTGTACATGGCGCATCAATTAAAATGGCGTCGTATTTTTCGGCGCTTTGATCAATCAGGCGACCATCTGATACTAAAACACGATCGCCATGAACCACCTGTTTGACCAACTCTGCCCGCGCGACGGAGAATTCATTTGCGGTAAATTTTATGCCTCGCTCTCTCGCGATACCTGAAAGAAGGGCAGCTTTTCCACCTGGTCCTGCACACAGATCAAGCCAACTATCGCCCTGCGCTGCGCGTGCAAAAACTTCCGCAACTAATTGTGAGCCTTCATCTTGTACTCCGATTTTCCGAGACTTTATCAAATCCAGCGCTCCTGGATTTCCTTTCCAATGGGCCCCATACGGTGAAAATTGTGTTGGCTCTCCCCCAAGCTCGATCAAATCCTGTTGAGTAGAAAATCCTGGCCAAGACACCAAAGTGGGCGTCGCTGGCTGATTATTGGCAGCTAGTGCTAATTCAACGTGATCCCAACTTTTCAGAAGGTCGTAATATGCTGAAATGATCCATTCGGGATGTGAATAGTGAGTTGATAATCTTTCAACAGGATCGGCAAAATCTGTTAGTGGTGCAAACCAATCAGCTATCGATTTCCGAGTGACGCTACGAAGTAGCGCGTTAACAAAACTGGCTTTTGACTCTCCAATGCGCTTGCGAGCTACCTCTACAGTGGCAGCAACCGCTGCATGGTCTGGAATCCGCATCTCATGAATTTGATGTACTCCAAGGCGGCAGATATCAACTATTCCTGGATCTACTTCTGGCCAGGGTCGATCACTGATTTGCGACAAAACCCAATCGTGTTTGCCTTGCATGCGAATTGTTCCATATAGCAACTCTGTCACAAGCGAACGATCACGCTCATCTAGTTTGCTGGCAGTAAGAGCCTGTGGCAGTAAAAGATTCGAGTAACCCTCATTACGATTTACCTCAGTTAACAAGTCAAACGCTAATAGCCTAGAGGCATCCGGTTTTGGTGATTTAAAGGTATTTCGTCGCGGTTCAACCAAAAATATCACCATCCGATAATCGGGCTCCCCTTGCCCAATCGATTGCAGCCATCTCCTTCTTGCCTGCAGGAATCACAGTCAAAATTTCAATCACACCTGATCCAGTAGATACCAAAACCGAATTATCTACAATCTCTATTTGACCGGAAGTCTTCGTAGTATGTGCTGAAACATTGGCATCACATATTTTAAACGGTTCGCTTTTCCAGGTGGTCCAAGCGCCTGGCTCGTAGGTGAAAGCCCGAATCAAATTAATAACTGTATGTGAGTCATGTTGAAAGTCGATTCTTGCTTCAGCTTTGCTTATCTTCGGAGCATAGGATGGGATTCCATCCTGTAGCGATGGCTGCTGATTTGTGAGAATCATTTCAAAACTGCGGGCCACAACTGCAGGACCCATCTCTGCTAGATGTTGAAACAACTCTACGCTTCGCCATCGCGAATCTATTTCTATAGATGTTTGAGTAAATATCGGTCCCGTATCCATACCCTTTTCTAATTGAAAGACAGTTACTCCAGTGGAACTCTCTCCGTTCTGTAGAGCTCTTTGGACTGGCGCTGCCCCTCGATAAGAGGGTAAAAGTGAGAAATGTAGATTCAAAAAACCGTAACGTGGCAAAGCTAAAACCTCTTCTGGAAGCAAGGTTCCGTAACCGATGGTGAGCACTAGGTCTAACTGCTCGATACTCCCAATCAGCTCTTGAGATTTCTCTGGCTTTATGACTGGAATGTTATGAGTGGTTGCCCAATCAGCAACAATCGATTGTTTCAACTCTCGACCGCGACCAGCGGGGCGATCAGGTTGAGTAATAACTAACGCGATTTCGTGTTCGGATTGCAATAACCATTCAAGAGTTGGTATCGCAACATCCGGAGTAGCAGCTACTCCGATCTGCATTAAGAATTCCGTCCAAAAATCGAGTGAGGCGAGTCCTTAATGCTAATCGAACGTCCCTGCTCTGCAGCGAGATTGAACCAATCTGACTCACGAATCTCTTTCATCGCCAACTTACGATCCTCAGAAGAAAGTTTGTCGATGAAAAGAATTCCATCGAGATGATCAGTCTCATGCTGAAGCGCCCTTGCCAAAAACTCAGAGCCCTCGACGATGATCGGATCTCCGTACATGTTAAAACCTTTTGCAACAGCTTTCATTGCTCGAGGGGTTGAATATCTAAGTTCTGGAAATGATAGACAACCCTCTTCCCCATCTTGCATCTCTTCGCTCAGAGTTAAGACCGGATTAATGAGGTGTCCTAACTCTTCATCCACATCCCACACGAAGACTCGTAAGCCAACTCCGATTTGGGGAGCTGCTAACCCAGCACCTGGCGCGTCTAGCATGGTGTCAGTTAAATCTTGAACGAGTACGCGCAATTCTTTGTCAAAATCAACTACCAATGAGGCAGGTGTGGTTAACACCGGATCTCCGAAATAGCGAATCTCTTGAATTGACATGAACTTAGTCTACCAATCGATTACAACGAATATGGATCAACTCTAAGCGTGAAAAGCTCCTTCTTCGAAATACTTCGTCTCCGCTGAAGTTCATGAACAACATCGATTAATCCTTGTTGCTCCTTTGTTGCAACGTGAATGACAATTTTGGCGTGTCCCTTGAAAACCTCAGTGGGGCCAAAGATTCGAGTCGAAATCGGTAAGCGTGATTCAGTAACAGCTTTTCTTAGCCCGGTAGCAATCTGAGTGCCGATCGCTTGCTCCATCACCAGCACGCACGATGAGACTGATGGGGGTAGTTCAAGTTCCATATATTGACTAAGTTCGCGCTTGAGCAGTGGTGCCATATTCCATCTCGTGACAGCTGCCACTATTGGATGAGAATCCTCAATTACCATCAGGATAGATCCCTCTGCTCCAATCAGCGATGCCGACTCTGCAAACAGCTCCCGGGCTCTTTCCTGTGATCTTATGTCAGTATGTGCAAAAAATTTATAGCCATCCAATATTACAACTGCCGAATATCCGCCCTCCACTTGTGGAATCGCACCTGGCGTAGCAAGAATCAATGAAGGCTTTGTCTCTACTCGAGCTTTCATGACGTCTCCCGCCGAGACGATGACAGGGAATCCTGGAAAAGCTCGCGAAATCTCTTCGGAAGCGCGATCGATTCCTCGTCCAGCCAAGTACTGCTTGTCGCGATTGCAGAAGGTGCAACGCCAAGTTGCAAATGAAGTACCACAGTGAACACAGGTCGGCGCAATTGCCTTTGCCGAAATCGCCAACCTTCCACCACAACTGCATAATGCAATGTTGCGGCAATGAGCACATAACAAAGCGTTTCCGTACCCCTTCCTCGGCGCTATAAAGAGAACTGGTCCAACAGTTAGGGCTTTCTTAATTTGACTATAAATTCCTCCTGGTAACAACGTGCCCTCGGAGGAAGAAAATGCTTTTACATCGACCCTATTTTTGCTATTGACATACTTTATTGAACCGTTATCGATCTCTTGTGCGATGTTGAGTGAGGGTGAAAAGCCTTGAAAAATCAATTGAATCTTCTCTAAGTGAGCCCGTCTGAGTGCCACCGTACCGGTATTCCAGCCTGGTGTACGGATTTCATAATGATCATAGGCTGACTCTTTATGAACAATTATTGTTGCTAAATTTGAAACAGGAGCAAAAATCGCACTTCTCGTACCTACAACACACACATTCGAACCTGACATACTTTCGAGGAAATTGCGATAGCGCTCACTTCTTGGCATAGCGGCGGTCAATTTCAGCGCACGAATCCCTAACTGTGAAAGTTCATGAATAATCTGATCAACATCACTTTCATCAGGAGCGATTACTAAAGTTGATCCTAATGTTTGATGTTGGCTTACTAAAGTAGCGGTCTGAATGTGGGCCTTGATAAAGGGGTGAAAGGTTGCAAACTCAATCCCTCGTTTTGAAATTCTAGGGGTTAGAAAATGACTTGGTGTGAAATCTTTTTCGACACTTGCCACTCTTGGTGGGATTGCGGATCGAATAACATCCCATGGATTGCTCGCATAATGATGTGCAACATCTTCGATCAGGGCAAGGCTCGAAAGAGTCGCAACAGGAATAGCGGAGATAACTTTGGTGATGTGCTTGAGTTCTCCAGCTTTTTCAGGTTCTGAAACCCTAGCAACGACTATTCCTTCGGTCTCTCGATTTTCAAAAGGTAGTTGAACACGAACACCAATTTGAACCTGCGCACTACATTTCTCGGGAATTTTATAATCGTAGAGTTGATCTAAATGAAAAACACCAGTGTCGACTTGCACCCGAGCAAAAGGCAAAACTAAAGCGAGAGGTCCTGAAGGTGCTTGCGCAACTTCAGCCCTTAATTTAAATAATCGTGGCTTGGTCACCGATTACTTGACTGCATTTTGTAGCGCTGACACACGATCGGTTCGTTCCCACGCGAATTCTGGAAGTTCACGACCAAAGTGTCCATATGCACTAGTCAATGAATAGATTGGACGCAAAAGATCTAAGTCACGAATGATTGCTGCTGGACGAAGATCAAAAACAGACAAGACCGCGTTTTGGATGGATGCAACTGGCACCTTTTCGGTTCCGAAAGTTTCGACAAAAACTCCAACTGGCTGTGCTTTTCCAATTGCATATGCAACTTGAACTTCACATCGTCTAGCCAGTCCAGCAGCGACAACATTTTTTGCTACCCAACGCATGGCATATGCCGCAGAGCGATCTACCTTCGATGGATCTTTACCACTAAAAGCTCCGCCGCCATGTCGAGCCATTCCACCATAAGTATCTACAATGATTTTACGACCTGTAAGCCCGGCATCTCCCATTGGGCCACCGATTACAAAACGACCCGTTGGATTGATCAAGGTGCGTAGATCAGATTTTGGAAGATCAATGCTCGCGAGGATTGGGTCAATGACAAATTCGATCACTTCAGGCGTTAATTTTTTAGCGACGTCAACATCTTCGGAATGTTGGCTCGAAATAACCACAGTATTGAGTGCGATAGCTCGGTCACCTTCATATTCAATTGTGACTTGGGTTTTCCCATCCGGGCGAAGATAAGGCAGCGCTCCAGATTTACGAACTTTTGTTAACTGCTGCGCTAAAGCGTGTGCCAACCAAATCGGCAATGGCATCAATTCTTTGGTGTCATCGCACGCGTAACCAAACATCAATCCTTGGTCGCCTGCTCCCTGAAGGTCTAGCGGATCTACAGCTGAAGCCACCCGATGTTCATAAGCATCATCTACGCCCTGTGCAATGTCTTGTGACTGTTGACCGATCGAAATCGAGACTCCACAACTGTTACCATCAAAACCTTTATCAGAAGAGTCGTATCCGATATTCAAAACTGTGTCGCGAACAATTCCCATAACATCGGCATACCCATCTGTTGTAACTTCACCAGCAACATGAACCTGACCAGTTGTGATGAGTGTTTCAACAGCTACACGGCTCTTCTTGTCCTGGGAAAGGAGTGAATCTAAAACTGCGTCTGATATCGCATCTGCAATCTTGTCCGGATGACCTTCGGTTACTGATTCTGAAGTGAAGAGGCGCTTTGACATATTTAACCTAACTGCCGGATGGCTTGATCAAGAAGTAAATTTCCGAGAGCGTCTTTGGAGACTTCCTTGACCGCTATATCCGCATCATTGCGTAGGAGAATGGTACCTAAAGTGTTGTCCTGACCAAATATCGCCCCGCCTGAAACATCATTTACATAGATAACATCCAGCCCTTTATCGCTCATTTTCCTGCGGGCTTCTTGAACATGATCCTTGGTTTCTGCCGCAAAGCCGATTATCACTTGGTTTGTGCGAATTGGCGCTAGTGAGGCTAGGAGATCTGGATTTTCTTCTAATTCGATACTGCCGAACAAGGACTTTTTTATCTTCTCCAGTGAAAACACCTTTGGTTTGGCATCGGCAACAGCAGCACTCATGACTAATACATCGCACAATGGGAACTGCGCCGACAACTCAGCCTGCATTTGAGCCGCACTTTCCACTTTTGATATTTCAATTCCTCGCAACGATGATGTGTCTACATTGGCCGCGATCAGATGTACCTGGGCTCCCCTATTTCGTGCAGCAAGTGCGATGGCTACACCTTGTTTTCCAGATGATTTGTTTCCTATGAAACGAACGGGGTCAATTGCCTCACGTGTTCCACCTGCGGTAACCAATACTCGCTTCCCAATTAGATCTTGTCTCTGACCCGTAACATCATCAAAGGCATCAATAATCGATGTCACTTCAGGGAAGCGGCCGACACCTGAATCATTTCCAGTTAACCTGCCGACTTCAGGCTCCATCACAACAAATCCGCGGTCGCGAAGTGTTTGAACATTAGCTACCGTAGCTGGATCCAGCCACATGGAAGGGTGCATCGCTGGCACCAACATCTTTGGAGCATCTGATGCTAGAACCAAATTTGTTAAAAGATCATCTGCACGACCAGCAGCTAATCGAGCGATTAAATCTGCTGTCGCTGGCGCGATAAGAAAAAAATTTGCTCGATCTGCCAAAGAAATATGAGGGACTGTATGAACATCTTGCCACACTTGAGAATTAGCTGGTCTACCCGAGAGCGCTTCCCACGTTGCCTGACCAACAAAGTTTAGGGACGAGGGAGTAGGTACAACAGTAATTACATAGCCTCGATCCTGCAGGCGACGCAACAAGTCACAGGACTTATATGCTGCTATTCCGCCACCAACGCCGAGAACAACCTCACGGCTAACAAGTGACATGTGAAAAAGTTAAGCTGTTGGCTCGAGGTTTTCGATTGTCAGTAGACCTTCGTTGATTTCACGAAGAGCGATAGAAAGTGGCTTTTCGTGCACATGTGTTTCAACTAGTGGGCCAACATACTCAAGTAAACCTTCGCCGAGCTGGGAGTAATAGGCATTGATCTGGCGTGCGCGCTTTGCAGCGTACAAAACTAGGCTGTACTTAGAACCGCTCTTATCTAGTAGTTCGTCAATCGGTGGATTAGTGATTCCATCCATGGTGCACCCCGCTTCGCTGATCATTACCGGTCATTAACTCTGGGCCAATGCTATCAGTTTCTGGACGACCGCTTCGACCTGGTCATTTACTAGAACTACATCAAAAAAAGGTGCAGCGGCGAGCTCTTCCTGGGCTAATTCCAAACGCTCAGCTCGTCTATCAGGGTCATCTGTTCCCCGACCTTCTAAACGAGAAACCAACTCCTCCCATGTTGGAGGCTCGAGAAATACCAGAATCGAGTGAGGGATATGTGCCTTTACTTGTTTGGCTCCAGCAATTTCTATCTCGAGTAACACATTCCTGCCTGCTTGCAAAGCATGTTCAACATTTTCTAATGGTGTTCCGTAGCGATTTCCTGCGAACTCTGCCCATTCCAAAAATTCATCATGTGCAATCATTCGGGAAAACTCTTCATCGGTTACGAAAAAATAATCATGACCTTCAACCTCATTAGCACGAGGTTGCCTGGTGGTTGCACTTACGCTCACCCAAAAGTCAGCGAGTTTCCGAAGCTCTTTCGTGATCGTACTTTTGCCTACACCTCCAGGACCCGAAAGAACCAATAGCTTTCCTGGCCTGGCTGTGTGCTCCGATTTCATAAATTCTTTCCGTAGTTCCTTCAACTGAAGACGACCCAATCCCTGAATTCTACGAGTTGGTGAAATATTTAACCGCTGCATTAAAGAAAGTGCTCGAACATTTCCAACACCGCTGATTGATTCCAGCAGCTCCTTTACGCGCATTTTCGCGATGGCATCCCGAGTTTTAGCTAACTCAAAAACCATTTCAATAGTTAACTCACCAGATCTGACTTTATTTTTTATCTCAGAGCGCAATTTACGGGATTCGGCAGCTTTTTTGAGAGCCTGGATTCTTTGCTCTGCGGTTAGTTGCGGCGGTAATCCCATGAACTAAATCTACACTTTAAACTAGATAAGATCTGATGCAATCAATGCTGCGCGATCTCGCATCGCATCCGATCCTTGAGCCCAACTTTGGGTGATCGGTCGACCTATGACAACAAAATTCGCACCAGCTTGAATCGCGGCCTTCGGTGTCATAGTTCTGACTTGGTCATCTCCAGCGTGTGAATCAGAGGGTCGTACGCCAGGAGTAATGATGACCGGATGTGGACCGACTGCAGAGCGGATCGCAACAATTTCAAGTGGTGAGCAAACAATTGCCTTTGCTCCAGCGGCTACGGCGACCTTCGCCAAACCAACCGCTGTCTCAAGTGCCGCCGAACGAAAACCCAATGTATCAACTTCCTGGTCTGACAAGGATGTAAGTACAGTAACTCCAGTTACCAGAGTTTGTGGCAAAGCATCCACCGCTGCCCTGACCATTGCCTGACCTCCCGCTGCGTGAACAGTTAAATACTTAGGGGCCAAGCGAGAAACTGTATTGGCAGCTCCGGCAACCGTATGTGGGATATCGTGAAGTTTTAAATCCAGAAAAATATCATTATCCGTCGAATCCTTAATTGCCTGAACACCATCAGCGCCAAAGGTTAGAAAAAACTCCAACCCCAATTTAAACACCGAGACATAATCCTGTGTTGCTTGAACCCATTTAATTGCTACAGAAAGATCTGGCGTATCTACTGCTAATACAATCGGTGCTTTTGTCATTCAGGTTGGGCCTCATCTAAGCGATGTGCGAAACCGATAGCTTGCTTCAATGAAGTAAAGCCTCGGTCGATTAACAACTGTTTCAGTTCAGATTGAATAGACATAATCGCAGTGGGATTGCCAAAACTTGCGGTCCCTATCGAGACTCCACTAGCGCCAGCCAATATCATCTCTAGCGCATCCCTGCCGCTTGCTACTCCACCCATTCCCACAATTGGGACCCTGGGTAATGCAGCATGGACTTGGTAGACGGCACGCACGGCGATTGGTCTTATCGCCGGACCCGACAGGCCACCAGTTTTTCCTCCTAGTTGAGGACGCATCGTTTCGATATTGATAACCATTCCTAAAACCGTGTTAATGAGAGCTAACCCATCAGCCCCAGCATCAACAACACCTCGGGCTATTGAGACTAGATCAGTCACATCGGGTGAAAGTTTTGCGATTATCGGTAATTCTCCGCCGATGGTTCGACGAACTCCATCTATAACCCGCCTCGAAGCTTCTGGGTCACACGCAAAAACTAAGCCACGATTTTCTACATTGGGACAGGAAATATTTACTTCAATAGCGCTGATGCCTGAAACAGATCTGAGTTTTCGGGCCAGAGTTGAATACTCTTCTACGGTTTCTCCAGCAATGGAGACAATTACACGAGCCTTTTGTTCTACTAGATATGGAATGTCCTTGGCTATAAATGCATCGATACCAGGTCCTTGCAGGCCAATTGAATTAAGCATTCCACTTGGAGTTTCAGCCATTCTGGGGGTCGGTCTACCATTTCTGGCTTTTGACATGACAGATTTAGTGACAACTCCTCCCATTTCGCGAAGTGGAAAAAATTGTGCGAGTTCTCGACCAGAACTTGCACAACCACTTGCAGTAAATGTCGGTGCTGGAAACCAGGTATTACCTATTGTTGTCGAGAAATCTAAGGTGCTCATAATTGTTGACCAACCACGTTCCATTGCACCCTGGAACCATCCATTACTGGTCCGTCAATACATGATCGGAGCATTGAAATAGCGCCTTCTTGATCCTTGACTGGGATTACACATGTCATACACACCCCAATTCCGCATGCCATAGATTCTTCAACTGCACATTGGTGTACGACATCAAACTGGTTAGTTATGTTTGTAATTGCAGAAAGCATAGGCATCGGCCCACAAGAATAAATTACGGCAACATCTAAATCTTTTATTAGTTCAGGAATTGGATCAGTCACACGCCCTTGGGATCCCATTGAGCCATCCTCGGTATAGATGCGCATCGAATTAACCGCGCGTTTACCCTCCATGGGAGCGTATATCTTCGACGCTGTGCTTGCGCCAAGGATCATATCCACGCGACACCCTCGTGCATTTAAAACCTCTGCCAAACCAAACAATGGAGCTGATCCGTACCCACCACCCACCAATAAAACTGGAACTGGTTCGGTCGGAATACCGAAAGCGGTACCTAGTGGAACAACAACATCGATCATCGCTCCTTCATTTTGGGCGCACAACCAGCGACTTCCTTGGCCACCTGGTGCAACTATCAATTCCATGGTCCCACCGAAAGCTGTACTGCTCGAAACTCGAGAAATTGCAAATGCCCGCCTCAAAATCATTCGTGAATTGTCTCCACCCACACTTATAGCAACAAAGTTTCCGGGCTTACATGAATCCGCCAAATCACCAATATTGATGATGATTTGGTGATACTGGCCAACTTTCTTATTGCTTACAACCGGTGCTATTAGTTGTTTAGCGTTGCGATTTATTTGAGCCATTTACGCTAACCATTCCTGTAAGGATTTGATACTTAAAGGGCTGCTTTGCAAGAAGGTAATTGCATCAACTGCAGCACTAAAACCAGCGGTCGTTGTAATACATGGAATCGAACGCTGAACCGCTGCAGTTCTTATAGCCCAGCCATCGGCTCGAGTTCCTCGACCCACTGGTGTATTGATCACGAGATCAATCTCCCCAGAGTTAATGATGTCCACGATCGTTTTTTCTCCCATTGCACCGGTGCCTTCAGAATTTTTACGAACTGTAGTGCACTGAATTCCGTGATCCCGCAAAAACACTGCCGTACCCTCTGTGGCGAGAATTGTGAAGCCTAAATCAGAGAACCCCTTAGCTGGCTCTATGCCTGTTTCTTTATCTTTATCTGCCAGGGAAATAAACACTGTTCCTGTTTTTGGTAGGGGACCAAATGCTGCAATTTGGCTCTTGGCATAACTTTCCCCAAATGTTGGTGAGATTCCCATGACCTCACCAGTTGATCGCATCTCAGGACCTAAGACCGCATCAACCCCACGACCATCAGTTCTACGGAATCTGTTCCAAGGTAGAACCGCTTCCTTTACAGACACACCCTTGGCCACTCCATCACCAGAGGACGGCAATATCCCGGTGCTTCGAAGGTGTGCGATTGTTTCCCCGACTGAAATTCTCGCGGCAGCTTTCGCCAATGCGACTCCGGTTGCCTTGCTAACGAAAGGTACTGTTCGTGAAGCACGTGGATTTGCTTCTAATACATACAAAATGTCATCAGCAAGAGCAAATTGAATATTGATGAGCCCTCGTACATTGACTCCACGTGCAATTTTTTCGGTCGCAACTCGAATGTCAGCGAGCTGTTCTGTAGTAACAGTCATTGACGGAAGAACACATGCACTATCACCGCTGTGAATACCTGCCTCTTCGATGTGTTCCATTACTCCTCCGAGAAAGAGCTCAACTCCGTCAAAGAGTGCATCAACATCAAGTTCTATGGCATTATCCAAAAAACGATCGACTAAAACTGGATGATCAGGTGTGATGTCAGTTGCTCGTGAAATAAAACCGGCAAGTGCGTTGTCATCGTAGACAATTTCCATACCCCGTCCACCAAGCACAAAAGATGGACGGACGAGTACGGGGTAACCGATCTCTTGCGCAATACCAACCGCTTCCAATTGGGAGGCAGCCATACCAAACTGAGGTGCCTTAAGGTCTTGCTGCAGCAAAACATTTCCAAAAGCTCCGCGCTCTTCAGCCAAGTTGATCGCTTCAGGCGATGTGCCCAAAATATTTACGCCATTGGCTTTCAAGCCGGCAGCCAAACCGAGAGGTGTTTGCCCACCTAACTGCGTAATCACACCAAGGACTGGTCCCGCTTGAGTTTCGGCGTGCACTACCTCTAGAACATCTTCCAAAGTTAAAGGCTCAAAATACAATCTATTGCTAGTGTCGTAATCGGTTGAAACAGTTTCGGGGTTGCAGTTAATCATTATCGTTTCGTAACCAGCTTCACGCAAAGTGAATGAGGCGTGCACGCACGAATAATCAAACTCGATTCCCTGCCCAATGCGGTTGGGTCCACTACCCAAAATAATGACCGCCGGTACTTTCCTTGGACGAATCTCAGTTTCTTCTTCATAACTTGAGTAGTGGTACGGGGTAAAGGCTTCGAATTCAGCCGCGCATGTATCCACTGTTTTGTATACAGGGCGAATACTAAATTCATGGCGTAAGGCCCGAACTTCAGCTTCTGAAATATCTCGAAGTGCTGCTATTTGGGAATCTGAGAATCCTTGCGATTTTGCTGAACGCAGAATTTGAGGTGAAAGTTCTTTGGCTTGAGAGATTACACCTGCTTGTTCATTGATGGCCTGAATTTGTCGTAAATACCAAGGATCTATCTTGGTTGCTTGAAATACTTCTTCTGCAGATGCTCCAGCCCACAAAGCTTTTTGTACTTGCTGTAAACGGTATTCAGTTGGAACTTTCATTGACTGAAGCAGAGCTGATAATTCGATCTGACTTACCTGCGGCCAAGTGAAAACCGCTTCTTTGCGCTCTAAAGAACGTAATGCTTTCATTAATGCTTCGCTAAAGGAGCGACCGATGGCCATGGCTTCACCAACACTTTTCATCGTAGTCGTTAAACGAGGATCGGCGTCTGTGAATTTTTCAAAGGCGAATCGCGGCAGTTTAACTACTACATAATCCAAGGTTGGCTCAAATGAGGCTGGAGTTACTCTAGTAATATCATTTTGAATCTCATCTAATGAATATCCGATAGCTAATTTGGTCGCAATCTTTGCAATCGGAAAACCTGTTGCTTTGGAAGCCAGCGCACTTGATCTAGATACCCGCGGATTCATTTCAATAACGATAATTCGACCATTTTCAGGATTTACCGCGAATTGAATATTGCAACCACCGGTTTCAACTCCAACTTCGCGAATAATATCTATTGATAGATTTCGAAGTTTTTGATACTCAACGTCGGTCAAGGTCATTGCAGGTGCAACAGTTATGGAATCCCCCGTGTGAACTCCCATGGGATCTAAATTCTCGATAGAACAAACGATGACAACGTTGTCCTTATGGTCGCGCATTACCTCTAATTCATACTCTTTCCATCCGATAATCGACTCTTCCAGCAATACTTCTGAAGTAGGACTATGGCGCAACCCAGCTCCGGCTATCTGGCGAAGTTCAGCCTCATTAAATGCAATTCCCGAACCTAATCCCCCCATCGTAAAAGAGGGTCTGACCACTACTGGATAGTTCAGATCAATTACCGCATCCAGAATTTCTTCCATCGTGTGACAGATTCGAGATTTAGCAGATTCTCCACCAACTTTTTCAACGATTCCGCGGAAGAGTTCTCTATTTTCTCCGCGCTTAATAGCATCTACATCTGCCCCAATAAGACGAACCCCATATTTTTTTAATGTACCTCTTTCAAAGAGGCCAATGGCAGCGTTGAGTGCGGTTTGTCCACCTAGAGTTGCAAGTACCGCATCGGGTTTTTCATGAGCAATTATTCCTTCGATTATTTCAGGTGTTATCGGCTCGATATATGTTGCATCCGCGAATTCAGGATCGGTCATGATTGTTGCTGGATTGGAATTGACTAGAATCACTCGTATTCCCTCAGCTCGGAGAACACGACAAGCCTGGGTACCCGAATAATCAAATTCGCACGCTTGACCAATGACAATTGGTCCGCTTCCAATTACGAGAACACTTTTAATAGATGCGTCGACACCCATTAGATGCACACTTTCTTAGCCATCAATTGGACAAATCTGTCGAATAAATATGCTGCATCGTGTGGCCCAGCTGCAGCCTCTGGATGATATTGAACAGAAAAAGCTGGTGATTCTAAAAGTTGCAATCCCTCTACAACCCCATCATTGAGACATGTATGAGTTACTTCACCAGCCCCAAATTGTGTCGAAAATTCTGCATCTGTGGGCGCTTTAACCGCAAAACCATGGTTGTGCGCGGTAATTTCGACCTTTCCTGTTTGCTTGTCGATGACAGGTTGATTTATCCCTCTATGGCCAAACTGCAACTTATATGTTTCCAATCCCAAAGCACGACCTAGAATTTGATGTCCGAAACAGATTCCAAAAAGCGGAACTTTTTTGTGCAAAATTTCCTTAACCAAATCAACTACAGCAGTCATGGTGGATGGGTCCCCTGGACCGTTTGAGAGGAATACTCCATCTGGATTAATTGCCAAGATATCTTTAAGTGTCGAATTAAATGGCAATACATGTACCTCAACGCCGCGTTCTGATAGAGCACGAGGAGTTGCAGCCTTAATCCCGAGATCTAAAGCTGCGACTGTGTATTTCTTTACTCCGACGGCTGGAATCACATAACCAGTCTTCGTAGAAACATCTTGAACAAGAAACGATCCAGCCATTTCCTCCGATCTTCTTACTTCTTTCACCATCTCTTCCTGAGACACTGTGAGGTCAGAAAAAATTCCAACACGCATGGCTCCCTTGTCTCGAAGATGACGAGTAATTGCTCGGGTATCAACGCCTTGAATTCCAATTACACCTTGGGAGATCAGCTCCGCCTCTAAATTATTGAGTGCTCGCCAATTTGAGGTCAATGTGGAGGGATTTCGAACTACGAATCCTGCAACCCAGATTTTTGCGGATTCATTATCTGCATCATTTACACCAGTGTTGCCAATATGTGGTGCGGTCATTACGACAATTTGTTTGTGATACGAAGGGTCTGTGAGTGTTTCTTGATAGCCGGTCATTCCAGTCTGAAAGACCGCTTCACCAAACGTTTTACCGGTCGCAGCCCATGAACTTCCCTCAAATACTCTCCCATCGTCAAATACCAAATATGCAGAGGACATTACATACCTCCATTTGGAATTACTGTCCCGTTGAGCATCGTTGCCTTACCTTTAAAGAAGGTATGAGTAATTACTCCAGGCAAATCGATGCCGTGATAGGGAGTATTAGACGACTTTGATAGAACTAAATCGCGATCCACTGTCCACTTTTGAGTTGGATTTACTACAACTAGATTGGCGACTGCTCCTTGGATTAATTGCTGTCCTTGATTCTCATATCCCCCTATTCGAGCGGGTGCGATAGACATACGCTCAGCTACTTGACCCCAACTCATCAATGAAGAATCAATCATTGTTAATTGAACAATGGATAACGCAGTCTCTAGACCCAACATCCCAAAAGCAGCTTCCTGCCATTCACATTCCTTCGATTCAGTCGGATGCGGTGCATGATCTGTAGCGACAATATCAATTGTTCCGTCAGCCAGAGCCTCCCGCAAAGCATGAACATCTTTTTCAGTTCTCAAGGGAGGATTTACCTTGTAAATCGGATCATACGAATTCGCGTAATCATCTGTTAGCAACAGATGGTGTGGAGTCACCTCTGCAGTTACATCAATGCCACGAGCTTTTGCCCAGCGAATAATTTCAACTCCCCCGGCAGTTGTGAGATGACATATATGCAAACGTGACTTCACATGGTCTGCGATTAAAACATCACGGGCAATTATTGCCTCTTCAGCTACCGCCGGCCAACCCTTTAACCCGAGTCGGGCGGAAATAGACCCTTCATTCATCTGGGAATCAATTGTCATTCGTGGATCTTGGGCATGCTGAGCAATTACACCATTGAACTTTTTAATGTATTCCAATGCTCGGCGCATCAGCAAAGGATCTGAAACGCAATTACCATCGTCGCTAAACACTCGGACTCGTGCAACTGAATCGGCCATCGCTCCGATCTCGGAAAGCGCCTGCCCCTTTAGTCCTTGTGTAACTGCACCGATTGGAAAGACATCAAGCAATCCAGCTTCTTGGCCTAGGCGATACACCTGTTCCACAACACCAGCGGTATCGGCAACTGGTGATGTGTTGGCCATTGCAGAGACAGCGGTATATCCGCCTTTCGCTCCAGCCCGACTTCCACTTAAAACTGTCTCGGCGTCCTCACGTCCCGGTTCGCGCAAATGCGTATGGAGATCTACCAACCCGGGTAAGACAACACAATGTTTAGCATCAATCGTGTTGTGCGCTGACACATCAAGAGAAGCACCGATCGATGAAATTACTCCATTTGAAATTGCAATGCATGATTTACTGCCATCAGGCAACTGAGCGTCTTTAATTAGGTAATCTACAGCTTTCATTTAGTCGAGCCCCTTTTCTAGCATTCCACCAGCAAGCAAGACATACAAAATAGCCATCCGAACACTGACTCCATTGGTCACTTGTTCAGTAATTACCGAGCGCGGACTATCTGCAACCTCTGCAGAGATCTCGAGTCCGCGATTCATAGGACCTGGATGCATAACTATTGCACCGGTCTTCATGGCTGACATTCGTTCTGAATTGAGACCGAAGTACCGTGAATACTCGCGTGCGTTAGGGAAAAATAAGTCTGTCATTCTCTCTTGTTGAACACGCAACATCATGATCACATCTACGTGTGGTATCACGGCATCAAATTCGTAAGAGACATCCACCGGCCACGACTCTACCCCCACAGGCAATAATGTCGGTGGTGCGACCAAAGTAATTTGTGCGCCCAACATGGACAGCAGCAAAACATTTGATCGGGCTACGCGTGAATGTAAAACATCTCCAACTATTGCAATATTCAAGCCGCTAAGATCATTTCCAGCTAAACCTAGGTGTTTGCGAATAGTAAAGGCGTCAAGTAAGGCTTGACTTGGATGCTCATGTGTCCCATCTCCGGCATTGATCACGCTTCCGGACATCCATTCACAATCAGCCAGCCGTTGCGCTGCACCTGATGCTGAATGACGGATGACTACCGCATCTGCTCCCATTGCTTGCAAGGTCATGGCTGTGTCCTTGAGAGACTCACCTTTACTGAGGCTAGATCCCCTAGCTGAGAAATTAATGACATCTGCAGATAAGCGTTTGGCAGCCGCTTCAAATGAAATTCGGGTTCTGGTGGAATCTTCAGCGAACAAATTCACAATAGTTCGACCGCGTAAAGTTGGCAGTTTCTTTACTGCACCATCACTCACTCGTGCTAGCTCTACGGCAGTATCTAGAATATTTATTGCCGAACTCTTATCAAGGTCTGAGATTGATAACAGATGACGCATCACACTGCCTCTCCTTCGATTGTGACTTCATCTTTGCCATCAGTTTCGATTAACAAGACTTTGACTGATTGAGTTTTCGAAGTGGGTAAATTTTTTCCAACAAAATCAGCTTTTATAGGAAGTTCTCGATGACCACGATCAACCAGGGCTGCCAATTGAACGGTACGCGGGCGTCCGATTTCGCCCAATGCATCTAAGGCTGAACGAATAGTTCGACCAGAAAATAAAACATCATCAACCAAAATGACATCTTTATCATCGACACCTGAACTTGGGATATGAGTTGGCATTATTGCCCGTGGCGGACGCAAGCGAAGGTCATCTCTAAATAATGTGATGTCCAAAGTTCCAGTTGGAACTTTTGTGCCCTCAATGCTTGAAATGATTGAGGAAATTCGAGCAGCTAAATGAGCACCTCGAGTCGGAATTCCTAAAATAACAATCTCAGAAGCGCCTTGATTTCTTTCAAGGATCTCATGTGAAATTCGGGTCAACGCACGGGAAATGTCCTGTGCGGACAGGGCTACGCTCATATAAATCTCCTTTCCCACCTCTCAGGATGGGTCGTTAAAGGATGCGGGTGGAATAGTAGCACCAAGGGTTAGTGCCTGTGGATATCAAAACACCCGAACTAATATGAATCAATATCGTCTGGACATGGAACACATCGAGGCTAGAACACAGATTCAAACATTACATATACGACTTCGCGCTCTTCGTGAGTCTAAGAAATATACCCTTGCCCAGGTTGCCACGTTATCTAACGGAAGGGTTTCAGCGATCGCATTGGGTTCTTATGAAAGAGGCGATCGAGCGATTACAGCGGACAAGTTGATTCTTATCGCGGATCTATATTCGGTCCCAGTATCTGAACTTTTTGCCCCTACCAAGGTCTATATGAGCGAGATGCGCATCAGCATCGACATACGAAAGATTCTGACTACAACCAATCCAGCTGCACAAAAGATCGCCGAAGCCGTACGCAATATTGCCCGTATGAGGGGAGATTGGAATGGAGAGGTTATCTCGTTACGGGCAATGGATCTGAACAGCTTTTTAGTCTTTACCGGTTTAGCCGTAGAGCAAATTCACGAAGTAATCAATGAGTACTCATTTTCTAGATCGAAATAGTGTCTTTTATGCTCGCTATACGGCCGAGAACTCCATGAATATATTTTGAGGAATCATCACTTGAAAGCTCTTTTGCCAAAGCAATTGCTTCATCAATCGCGACACTAGTTGGGATATCTGCGGCCCACAGTATTTCGAAGATTCCCAATCTTAAAATGTTTCGATCAACTGCCGGCAGGCGATCCATATCCCACCCTTGGGCATAGGTTGTAATCAGTTCATCGATTTTCCGACGATTGTTTGAGACACCATTTACTAACTCGCGTGTGTACTCACGAATTGGCCTCGCATCGGGACCTTCGGCTGGAATATCTCGTTGCGCCAAGGTATCCACGAGATTCGTGCCACGAATATCTGTCTCATATAACAAATCAAGTGCTTGTTTGCGAGCTTTACTGCGAGCTGACACTAGTTTGCGCGACCCTGGTATGACCCATCGCGAGTATCAACCAATACCACTTCATCTTGCTTAATGAACAATGGGACCTGAATTTCAATACCGGTTTCTACTGTTGCTGGCTTTGTTCCACCTGATGATCGATCACCTTGGATTCCAGGTTCTGTATATGTAATTCTTAGCGGAACAGATGCCGCAAGTTCAATATAAAGTGGATTGCCCTCATTGACCGCAACAATAGCCTCAGTGTTTTCCAACATATAGTTAGCAGCTTCTCCAACCGTCGCAGCGCTAATTGTCATTTGATCGTATGTCTTTGTATCCATGAAAACGAAATCGTCGCCTTCTTTGTATAGATACTGCATTTCACGCTTTTCCAGTATTGCTACATCTACTTTGACGCCAGCGTTATAAGTACGATCTACAACTTTTCCGCTCAAGACAGACTTCAACTTTGTTCGGACGAAAGCAGGGCCCTTGCCTGGCTTAACATGTTGAAATTCAACCACTGTCCATAGTTGACCTTCAATATCTAGAGTCATTCCATTCTTTAAGTCATTTGTTGTTGCCACAGCTATTTCACCCGCTCTTTTTCTAGATAGATTGTGTCAAAAGGAATCAAGAGGCAAGGATACCCGTAAAAAGGGGCTGCTCTGTTACTTGGTAATGAGGTTTTGCATCGCAATGATGGCTAGGACATAGGAATTTGGCCCAAATCCACCAATAGTTCCATTTGCAACACCAGATATCACAGAGGTGTGGCGGAACTCTTCTCGCGATAACGGATTTGAAAGGTGCACTTCAATCAATGGTGCCTTAACCAACTCTGCAGCATCTCGAATGGCATATGAATAATGAGTAAAGGCTGCCGGATTGATAATTACGGGGGTGTTGGTATCTGCCGCATCGTGTAACCAACCAATGATTGTTGCCTCATCATCACTTTGTCGAACATCAGCTTCAAATCCGTGTTTTCCAGCTGCAATCTCAATGAATGATTTCATCTCCGGGTAGTTAAGATCGCCATAAATCGATGAATCACGAATATCAAGTCGCGAAAGATTAGGACCATTTAATACCAATAACTTCATGAGCTTATTCTCTCATAGGCAGCATCTAATTCGGCAGAAGTTATATCCTCAAGTCGAGTTGTTGATCCAATACCCTTTAAGGCGACGAATCTAAGAGTGTTTCCGCGGGTCTTCTTATCTAACGAAAGCAAGGGGCGAAGCATTTGCCAAGCGTTTGGATCAAAAGTGATAGGCAATTCGTAATTACTCAATATTGATTTATGAAGTTCTACTTCCGCACGAGTAATCAATTTTCGTGAACAGGCAATTTCAGCGGCAAATACCAACCCTATAGAAACTGCCTCGCCGTGGCGTAATATATACTTAGAAAATATTTCGATTGCATGACCAAGGGTGTGTCCATAATTTAAGGCTTCACGCGCAAAACTCTCTTTAAAGTCCGTTGACACCACTTCAGCTTTCACGCTGATGGATCTCTGAATGAGTTCTTGCACAACATCGGGATTAGCTCGTAGCGAAGCGATCGAATGTGATTGTGCGATATTCAAAATGTTAGGATCTGCGATGAAGCCGCACTTGATCACTTCTGCCATACCCGCTGCAAGATCACGATCCGACAAGGAAGACAGCCACGTTGGATCCACAATTACCGCAGTCGGCGAATGAAATGCGCCGATTAAATTTTTACCGTAATCTGAATTGACTCCGGTTTTTCCGCCAACGGAGGCATCGACCATTCCTGCAAGTGAAGTAGGTACGGCTATCCACTCGATACCACGCAACCAAGACGCGGCTGCAAAACCTGCCAGATCCGTAATCGCTCCCCCACCTATTCCAACAACTAAATCAGATCGGGTAAAACCTGCGGCTCCTAGCCAATTCCAAAGATTTGTAAGAGAAGAAATACTCTTTCCTTCTTCGCCATCTGGAACCGTAAATACATGAATCTCTGGCTCTACATTACTTAACCCAGATAAATCTGGCGAGAATTGATTTGAAACAATTAATGCGACTCGGGTGCGGTCAACAATTTTTGATTTTAATTCATCGAGCCACGAATTAGTGAGGGTCACAACATATGTGTGTTCGGCCGAAACCTTTATATTTGTCATGGCAAAAACTTCGTAATTTCAGAGACAACTTGGTCGACACTCATATGATCAACTTTAATTGCATAGTGTGCTAAATCCTCGTATATCGGTCTGCGTTGGTCACTTAACGCCTGCCACTGCGCCCGTGGATTGCCTAGCAATAGCGGTCGGTCTCGATTAAAACCAACTCTGGGAGCAGCCGTCGCTAATGAAATATCTAGAAAAATAATGACCGAGCCAGATGACTTTAAGAGTTCCTGGGCCTTTGCAGAGATGGGAGCACCTCCACCAAGACTAATAACACATTTGTCCCTCATTAAGACTTCCTGCATCGCCTCAAATTCAATAGCACGAAAGAAGCCTTCGCCATCATCCAAGAATATTGTCGCGATTTTTCGTGACTGCTCAGCTTCGATCAATGCGTCAGTATCAAAGAAATTCAACTTGAGGTGAGAGGCCAATACAGCGCCAACGGTACTTTTTCCGCTCCCCGGTGCACCGATGAGAACAATGCGCTTCATGTACAACTCTTACTTGAAGTTCAAATGCGAAATATAGGATTCAAAATTACGTCGAGTTTCAGTGACTGAGTCTCCACCAAACTTCTCCAGTACCGCTTCTGCTAATACCAGTGCCACCATTGCTTCTGCTACGACTCCTGCTGCCGGCACTGCACAAACATCTGAACGCTGATTAATAGCTTTTGCGGCTTCCCCTGTTGCAACATCAATAGTGTCCAAAGCTTTTGGAACGGTGGAAATCGGTTTCATGGCAGCCCTAACGCGCAAAATTTCTCCGTTAGACATACCGCCCTCTGTTCCACCTGCTCGATCGGTGCGTCGAACAATTTTGCCAGAGGCATCCTTTTCGATCTCATCATGAGCTAAAGAGCCTCGTCGAGTTGCAGTTTGGAATCCATCTCCGATTTCGACGCCCTTAATTGCCTGAATTCCCATGACAGCGCCTGCTAATCTGGAATCTAATCGACGATCCCAGTGCACATGTGAACCTAATCCTGGTGGCAAGTTGAAAGCTAAAACTTCGACTACCCCGCCCAAGGTATCTCCATCACGATGTGCATTTTCAATCTCTGTAATCATTTTTGCGCTAACCGTTGGATCGGCGCAACGAACAGGATCTGTATCGATTCTTTTCATATCGTTGGAACCTGGTAACTCTGCAGTCTCGCTCACGCGCACAGAGCCGATTGACAGAACATGACTGAGAATTGTTATGCCCACGCTTTGTTGCAGGAAATTCCGGGCTACTGCTCCAAGGGCAACACGAGCCGCTGTTTCTCTAGCACTGGCACGCTCTAAGATTGCGCGGGCATCATCAAGATCATATTTTTGCATTCCTACTAAATCAGCATGACCGGGACGCGGACGTGTAAGCGGTGCATTTCGAGCGAGATCTTTAATTTCTTCTTCAGCCACAGGATCGGCCGACATAACTTTTTCCCACTTAGGCCATTCCGAATTGCCCACCTGAATTGCAATAGGACCACCTTGGGTTAATCCCAATCTGACGCCTCCAAGAATTGTTACCTTGTCAGCTTCAAAATTTTGGCGAGCTCCACGGCCAACTCCTAAGCGCCTGCGCTGTAAATGAAAATCGATATCGGCAGTCGTTACGGAAACAGAGGCTGGAATTCCCTCGAGGATTGCGCTGAGCGCTTGTCCGTGAGATTCACCTGCAGTTAGCCAACGCATGTGCTTATTCTTGCAGATACCCTGCCTATCTTGTCGCCAAATATGTTGCCATTCCCATGAAAATACTAGGGGCCAATGCAATTCTTACTGGAATCCAACCTTTTACCGCGGTGGATACCACTATGTGTCCCAAGGCCATCACGAGTATGAATCCAAGAAATGTAAAAGGATCATTAACTGTAGTCAAAAGAACAGAACCCAATAATTTTAGATCCCCCACACCGATGCCTACGATGGCGAAAATACCGATGATCAAGCCACTCTTGATCACAATATCCTTTTCGGGAAATCCAAAGATCACAGCATTGATCACGCTCACATAGAAAATTAATAGATTATAGATATTTGGAATACGTAGATTTTTCAGATCACAAATACAGATTGGTATCGCCAACCCAAAGAAGAGGAAAATCATTTGTAGAAGGTACAAGAAGAATAGCTCCGGTAACGGAGCTGTGGATCAAGAAAGCGCTGATTCACCAACTAGACGAAGTTTCTTCGCCATCACATCCCTTTCGACACGCTGAGAAGAAAATATTTCAACTTGGGAAATTGCCTGATGGATGAGCAAATCCAAACCATCGATCGCAAAATTACCATTTTCTCGCCACGTCGAAAGAAGCGCGGTTGGCCAAGGGTTGTACAGCACCTCAAAAAATATACCCATCTTCGAACCTATTCGATGCTTAAAAACCGAGGCAGAATCTCCTGGAGTTGTGTTAACAACGAGATCAAACGAATCAAAACTGATGTCAGCTTCCCATGAATGGAAATCCAACTCTAGCTCAGGTGCGCTCTGTCGCATTGAATCACTTCTTGCTTTATTTCGATGAAGAACAGTTAACGAATCACTGACTCCATTACAAGCCGCAGCAACAGCACGCGCAGTTGCGCCGGATCCAATGATCAAGACATTCCCAGCTGCGGATTTATGATGGGTCTGCAGAGCGAATGTAAAACCTTCAACATCAGTGCTTGTTAAGTTCCAATCTCCGTCGACCTTGCGCAAAGTATTCCCGCTTGCGATTTGTCGAGAAATGTCCGATACATAATCTGCTATTTCCAAGGCTTCCTCTTTGAGCGGCATGGTTAGCGACAAACTCTGTAACTCAAAACCCTTTGTTGAAATGAAGTTCGCCAATTCCCCTGCTTTAACTTCATAAGCCCTATACCGAGCCTCTATTCCTAACATTTCATACGCGGCCTGGTGCAACAGCGGACTAAGTGAGTGGTTAATGGGTGAGCCAAGGACTCCAGCTGAAATCATCCGAATAACCCAGCCTTTCGATTTTTTTGATACAAACTTTTCCAGGAATTGAATTCGTCAAATGAACGGGTGAAACGTGTGTCACCTGGAGCCACGGTAATAAAGTACAACCAATCTCCTATTTCAGGATTTAACGCCGCAGACATAGCGGCAACTCCTGGGCTTCCAATTGGTCCAGGAGGTAGGCCATAGCGTTTATAGGTGTTGTAGGGAGAATTTATCAGGGTAGACCTTGTACTAAGAAAAATCTCTCCCCGAATCTTCTTTACAAAATGAACTGTTGAGTCCATTTGTAAGGGCATTCCCACGTTTAACCTGTTGCGTATAACTCGAGATACCCGTTCAAAATCTTTTTGGTCCGCTTCGGCTTGAATAATGGATGCAATCGTGAGTAATTGTGCGCCGGTGAAATCCTGATCCCCACTAAGAATTTTGATCGCAACGGATTCCTTCATGAAGCGATCGACCATGGTCTGTACGGCTTGCTGAGCGGTTGTGCCTTTAGAAAATGTGTACTGAGCAGGAAACAACAAACCTTCAGGATCTCTATATCCTTTTGGCAAAACTAATGATTCAAATGCTGAGCTAATCTGCATTCGAGAGAAACCGTAACGCAACAAAGAAGTAATTACCTCACTGCTCCATGCACCCTCTGCGATTTTTACAAGATTTGGAATCCGCTGCGCATCGAGTAATTGCTCTAATGCTTGAGAGGCAGAAATTTTTTTGGATAGACGATGAGCGCCCGGGGCTACCTTTTCAGATCTCTTGTCTCCGACTGCGGTTCTAAAGTACGCCTCGGAAGATTTTATAACTCCATTGTCAAACAATAATCTCGCTATTTCAGAACCTGATGCACCCTCAGGAATCTCGATCGTAACCTCGGCCAGCTGCTCTATATTTTGTGCGACTGGGAAATCGGGCACGGAAGAGTTGTTAGAGCGAAGAAACGAGAAAGAAAGGAGAAGAATAAGCAGCGCCACTGGTAGCAGCAGTTTTTTTCTCACTTTCCCTTCTCCACATCAAGGGCAAAGTTTAAAATCGCTACAGCAGCGGCCATATCAATAGCATTTTTTGACTCTTTTGCATTGCGCCCAGCTTCTCTAAGGCTTCGTGCTGCACTGATGGTGCTCATTCGCTCATCAATCAATTCGACCGGCACCTGAGTAAGGTTTTTTAGGAATTCAACGAATTGATCAACCTTAGAAGTGGCAGCTCCGTCATTTCCGCTCAAATGCGATGGATAGCCGACATAGATGCAAATGGGTGTGATTTCACTCAACATTTCAACAAGTTGCTTTTTGAGATTCGTATCCTTAGCTTTTAGCGTTACGAGAGGCGCAGCTAAAATCGAATCCGGATCGCTTACGGCAACACCTATTCGAACATCACCGTAATCAAAAGCGATACGACGTCCGCGCTGCATCATTTACCCAATCAGAGCGTTTGATATCGCAGTAAGTGCGTCTAGCGATTTGGATGAATCAGTACCGCCGCCTTGTGCAAAATCATCTTTACCGCCACCGCCACCGCCAAGAACATTGGAGCCGATCTTGACCAAAGCTCCGGCTTTATTGCCTGCAACACGAGCTTGTTCGCTAGTTGCAACCACTAATACGGGTTTAGCGTCATTCGAGCTAATCAAAGCAATAACGCACTTGTCGGCTTTAGCGCGCAGATCAATCGCGATCTTTCGTAGATCATCCCCGGAAACACCGTCCGACATCACTGCAGATATATACGAAACTCCGTTGATTACCTTCGCGTTATTTGCAAGATCACCCACCTGGGCAAGTGCTTGCGCTGAGCGAACGATGGCTAACTCTTTCTCTATCTCCTTCATTTTGTTGAGCAAGTCAGAAATTCGCTCTGGGAGCTCATCACTTCTTGCACCTTTAATTAATTCCGTCAAAGAGTTGAGTAAAACATGTTCGCGCGCCAAAAACTTGTAGGCATCCATGCCTACAAGTGCTTCTACACGCCTAACACCAGCTCCTATCGAAGATTCGCCAAGTAATTTCACAACGCCTAATTGACCAGAGCGGGATACGTGAGTACCACCGCACAATTCGCGTGCCCAATCCCCGACACTCACAACTCGAACAACATCTCCATACTTTTCACCAAAGAGAGCCATTGCGCCGATTTCCTTAGCCTGTGCTTGACTCATGCTCTCTGCGGTGACTTCCAAATTTTCAAGTAACAACGTGTTAACGCGAGACTCGACCTCATTTAAAACGCTCACTGGAACCGAACCTGTTGCAGGAAAATCAAATCTGAAACGACCTGGAGAGTTTTCAGAGCCAGCTTGGGTGGCAGTTTCGCCAAGGATTTCCCGAAACGCCTTATGAACCATATGTGTTGCGGTATGAGCCCTTGAGATTGCATGTCGTCGCTCAATATCAATCTCCGCAAACGCTTCGCTTCCGATTTCGATAGCACCATTTATGATCCGACCTCGATGTACTGACAACCCCGGAACCGGTGATTGCACATCGTAAATCTCAACAACAGAACCATTCTCTAAAGTTATATGACCGCCATCTGCTAATTGCCCACCACCCTCGGCGTAAAATGGCGTTCTATTCAAAATTAACTCGACTTCTTCTCCAACCACAGCCGATGCTGATGCCACTCCATCAACCACAATTCCGATCACGGTGCTTTCTGAACTTTGATCGGAGTAACCAAGAAATTCTGTCTTGCCATTCGTGTCAGCAATAGCCCGATATACCGATACATCTGTGTGTCCAGATTTCTTTGATTTGGCATCGGCCTTTGCGCGGTCTTTTTGTTCTTTCATCAATCTACGGAAGCCGTCTTCATCAACTTCTAAACCTTCTTCGCGTGCCATTTCGAGGGTTAAATCAAATGGAAAGCCATAAGTGTCATGAAGTTTAAATACGTCTTCTCCAGGTAAAACTTTGGTATTGCCCTTTTTTAAGGTAGTTGACGCCAGATCAAATATCTGTGTTCCACTCTTCAAGGTCTGTAAGAAACTCTCCTCTTCAGATGCGCTAACGGCAAGAATTCGACTCTTATCTGAAACTAATTCTGGATATTGAGGACCCATAGCCTCGATTGCAGAAACTGTGAGTTCAGTCATTACAGGATCCATCGATCCGAGCAGGCGCATATTGCGAATCGTTCTGCGCATCATGCGACGCAAGACATATCCGCGTCCCTCGTTACCAGGGGTTACTCCATCGCCAATCAGCATTGCTGATGTACGCGCATGGTCTGCAATAACGCGCAGTGATACATCCGACTTTTCAGATGAACCGTACTTAACTCCGGTCAGTTGTGAAGCACGATTAAGGATTCGGATAGTTGTATCAATTTCATAAATATTTTCAACACCTTGCAGCAAAGCCGCTGTACGTTCTAGGCCTAAGCCGGTATCAATGCTTTTGGCAGGAAGTTCTCCAAGGATTGGATAACCTTCTTTCCCGCCACCTGCGCCGCGCTCATTCTGCATAAAAACGAGGTTCCAAATTTCTAGATAGCGATTTTCATCTGCAATTGGGCCACCTTCTGCACCATATGCAGGGCCACGATCGTAGTAAATTTCCGAACACGGACCGCAAGGTCCAGGCACGCCCATCGACCAAAAGTTATCGGCCATGTCTCGACGCTGAATACGATCCTTAGGTACACCGATTTGCTTGTGCCATATATCTGCAGCTTCATCGTCATCTAGATAAACAGTTACCCATAATTTTTCCTCTGGAAATCCATACCCGCCCTCTGATATCGGACGAGTCAATAGCTCCCAAGCTAGTGCTATTGCGCCTTCTTTAAAATAATCACCAAAAGAGAAGTTTCCGCACATCTGAAAAAAAGATGCGTGGCGAGTTGTTTTACCAACCTCGTCAATATCCAAAGTTCGAACACACTTTTGAACGGATGTAGCACGCTTATATGGGGGCGTCACTTCACCAAGGAAATACGGCTTAAACGGAACCATACCCGCATTCACTAGAAGAAGATTGGGATCATCAGCTATCAAAGATGCTGACGGAACGACAGTGTGAGTTAAACCTTGTCGGTTGTCGGATTCAAAGAAGCGCAGCCAGCGCGAACGGATCTCGGCGGATTCCACTAGCTAGATTCACTCCGCCTTCTTCTTTTTGGAGCGGCCCTTGCTCATTTGTGCCGCAGACAAAAGTGCGCCAGCAACTTTGACCGCTGAGCCATTCTTGTTCATAAACCCTGTTGTTGCTTCATTCAATTTTTCTGATAACTCTTCAATATTCTTGCTCACCCGATTGATACTATGAAGCGGACCATTAACCAATGTGACAGTTGTGTGGACTTCATCAATAAGCGGTGCAGTCTCATCGGTGAGAGCTTTTAAAGAGGCTTTAGCTTCATCGATCAAACGGCCTATGCGAATAACCACATAAGCGATAGCTAGGGCAATTACAGCAAATGCTGATGCCGCGATGATTGTTGCAATTCCGCCTGGTCCCATTTGGTTAGCCTACCCGACCCTTAACTTTCTTGAGGTGATTTTACTTGTGGGACCCAGTCGATTCCGCTCTCTTTTCGTTGAGCTGGAGTGATTGGAGTTGGTGCACCTGTTAATGGGTCGCCACCGCTGGCTGTCTTTGGGAAAGCGATAACTTCACGGATTGAATCAGAACCAGTTAACAAGGCACATACGCGATCTAAACCTAAGGCGATTCCACCATGTGGGGGTGGCCCATAATTAAATGCTTCAAGTAGAAAACCAAACTTGCTATTGGCTTCTTCATCACTTAATCCGATAACAGTGAAAACATCCTTTTGTATTGAGCGATCATGGATACGGATTGACCCACCACCTAATTCAGTTCCATTGAGAACGATGTCGTAGGCATATGCGAGAGCAGATGCTGGGTCAGCTTTGAATGTAGCGGCAAACTCAGGTTTCGGACCAGTAAATGGATGGTGCACTGCAGTCCATCCGCCATTATCAGTTGGTTCAAACATTGGTGCATCGACAACCCACAAGAATTCCCATGTGTCGTTCGGAATCAATCCACATCTTTTCCCAATTTCAAAACGAACCGCTCCTAGCAAATTCAGGGATGTCATGCGCTCACCCGCAGCAAAGAAGATCGCATCGCCCGTTTTTGCTCCTGCAGCAGAGACAATTCCCGCGGTTTCTTGTTCAGAAATATTCTTTGAAACGGGACCACCTAAGGTTCCATCCTCATTTACCAGGATGTAAGCAAGTCCCTTTGCGCCTCGGGCTTTAGCCCAATCTTGCCAAGCATCTAATTCACGCCGAGCTGACGATGCTCCCCCAGGCATAACAACAGCGCCGACATAATCTGCTTGAAAAACTCGGAATGGTGTTTCGGCAAAAAACTTTGTCAGATCCACAAGTTTTAGTCCAAACCTAAGATCCGGCTTATCTGAACCGTAGTCAGACATCGCATCGGCGTAGGTCATTCTCTTAAGCGGTAGTGGAATTTCGTAATTAACTGATTCTTTCCAAATTCGAGCAACAATCTTTTCGGCAACTGCCAAAACATCTTCTTGATCAACAAATGACATTTCAATATCAATTTGAGTAAATTCAGGTTGTCGATCTGCGCGAAAATCTTCATCACGGAAGCAACGTGCAATTTGATAATACCTTTCCATCCCGGCGACCATTAGTAGCTGCTTAAACAATTGCGGTGACTGTGGGAGGGCGTACCAACTTCCTGGCTGCAAGCGAACTGGCACTAGAAAATCGCGAGCTCCTTCAGGTGTTGACCTTGTTAAGTATGGTGTTTCGATTTCCAAAAATGCTTCTTCTTCCATCACCCGACGAATCGTTGTAGTTACTTTTGATCGTAATCGAAGGTTATGTGCAGGCTTTTCTCTGCGCAGATCCAAATATCGGTAACGAAGACGGACCTCTTCGTTGATGTCGGTGTCATCCCCACTGTCCACTGGGAATGGAAGTGGCGCTGATTCTGAAAGTACAACAACGGTGTCGCCCATAACTTCGATCTCACCGGTGGGAATATTTAGATTTTGATTTCCATCAGGTCGCACAACAACTTCACCCGTGATCGAAAGACACCATTCTGCGCGAAGTGATCCTGCGACTTTTTCGTCGCGAATTACTACTTGTACTGATCCCGATGCATCTCGCAGGTCAATGAAGGCCACACCGCCGTGATCCCGGCGTCTTGAGACCCAACCTGCCAAAGTGACAGTTGATCCCGCGTTTGTTTTGCGGAGTAATCCAGCTTCATGAGTGCGCAACATTAATTATTCCAATTTTTCAGATCGAGAGAGCTTCGAGCAAGGAGTCAATCTTAACCGATGTTGTCTGCCCAGATTTCATCTCTTTTAATTCAACGGTCTCGTTAGTAATTTCAGACTCCCCCAAAACAATAACGAAAGTCGCGCCACTCTTATCGGCACCCTTCATGGCACCTTTCAACGCTCGATCTCCAAAAGCAATTTCAATGGTTTTTCCGTGCCTACGAAGATCAGCCGCGATAATAAGTGCTTTGACCTTGGCAGCTTCGCCCAACGGAATAATGAATAGATCAGGAACAAAGGAATCATGGCCGATTACACCTTCGGCTTCTGCTGCCAAAAGCGCTCGATCTACACCTAGACCAAATCCTATTCCCGATAGCGACTGCCCTCCGAGCTGTTCCATCAAGCCGTCGTAACGTCCACCGCCTCCGATCCCAGATTGAGCACCTAAAAGATCGTGCACAAATTCAAATGTTGTTCCGGTGTAGTAATCCAATCCACGAACCATACGAGGGTTAATTACATAGGAAATTCCAAGTGCATCGACATAGCGCTGAACTTGGGAGAAATTTTCACGGGACTTTTCATTTAAATACTCTAGAAGCAATGGTGCATCCGTCATCGCTTTACGCATTTCATCTCGCTTATCATCGAAAAGCCGCAATGGATTGATTGCTGCTCGCGCGGCTGTAGCCTCATCCAAATCAAGTGTTGAAATAAACTTCAACAAATCTTTTCGGTGGGCAGCTCTAGAATCAGCATCACCTAATGAGGTTATTTCTAACCGGTATTTGCTGAGGCCTAAAGCTTTGAAGCCCGCATCAGCGATGGCAATTACTTCAGCATCGATTGCAGGGTCATCTAAACCGATTGCTTCAATTCCAACTTGATAAAATTGGCGATACCGGCCGGCTTGAGGTCGTTCGGCTCGAAAAAACTGCCCTGAATACCAGACCTTCACCGGCAACTGTCCACGATCCAAATTATGCTCAATCACCGCCCGCATAACTCCAGCTGTTCCTTCGGGACGTAAAGTTATTGATCGCCCCCCTCGATCTTCGAAGGTGTACATCTCTTTTGAAACTACATCAGTTGATTCGCCAACTCCACGTGTAAAGAGTTCGGTATCTTCGAAAACGGGTAACTCCATTAATTGATAACCAGCTAGCTTTGCCGGCTGAATGAGTGTCTCGCGCACAAATTCGAAAGAGCTAGACCTATCTGGGACATACTCACTTACTCCCTTGGGAGCTACGATCTTTTGTCCGGACATCAATATCTACCTACCAAATTCTTCAAATATGGATTACTGGCTTTTTCCGAAGCGATCGTTGTTTCCACCCCATGGCCCGTCAAAACTCTAAGGTGGTCATCCAAGGTCAAAACCTTTTTTCGCAAAGTTTCTTCCATCTCCTTTGCAGATCCGGTTGGCAAATCTGTTCTGCCAATTGAACCAGCAAATAAAACATCCCCGCTGATCAAAACCTCATTTGAAACTTCAAACATTAATGAGCCACGTGTGTGCCCAGGTGCGTGAATAGCTTTGAAACTCAAACCAACTAGTTCAATCTGATCGCCGTTTCGAACCTCTCGGACCTCTTGTGGTTCTAGAAAACTCATTTGCGAGATAGTTGCAGCAAACTCTGGACTAATCAATTTTTCCGGTTGAGCTAAAAATGCTCGGTCTTCACTGTGAATATAAGTAGCTATTCCATAGCCGTCTGCGATGGGCTGAATAGAAAATGTGTGATCCAGGTGGCCATGGGTAGCAATGACAGCAACAGGTTTTAGGTTGTGTTTTTCCAAAATCTCAGTTAACTGATGCGATACATCTGGCATCCCAGGATCAACGATTATGCATTCTGCGCCTGGTTCAGTTGCAATCACCCAGCAGTTGGTCGCATACATGGGAGCAGCGAAGCCGTCGACTAGCATCAGAACAACCTCTTTTCACGCTCAGAAAAAGGAGCGATTGACGCTCACACCATGAGACAGGGTACCTTTTACCCACCAATACACACTCAACCCACGCTTAGGGGCTTTAAAACTTCTAAGCATCGCAACCACGACATAGCGAGCTTTGTAACGAAGTAACGCGCTGAAAGGATCACTCACATGACAGACATGAATTTCCCCCAGCAGGCTAGCGCAGCGAGTGCACTCATCGGAGATCCTTCAGCATTTGGACGCGTCGGTGAAGATGGAACAGTTTATGTTCGTACAACTCAGGGTGAAAAGGCGGTTGGTTCCTACCCAGGTAAAACAGCAGAAGAAGCACTCTCCTACTTTGTTCGAAAGTTTGAAGTACTGGCAGCCGAGGTTGCACTACTAGCTGCGCGGATTAAGAGCGGTGCCATGGTTCCATCTGATGCATATACCGCAGTTAAAAAATTGCGCGAACAAGTAAAGGAGTTAAATGGTGTTGGCGATCTCGAAGCGTTGGCTGCATCAGTTGAGCAAATCGAACCGTTAATCGAAGGACATCGTGAAGCCTTTGAAGCTAAAAAAGCGGCCGAGGCAGCAGCAAAGGCCGCTCGCCGCGAGCAAATAATTGTTGAAAAAGAAAAGATTGTTGCAGAGGCTGAATCACTTGCGCTCTCAGAAAGCTGGAAAAGCACCGGAGATCGTCTTAAGGTTTTGCTTGATGAGTGGAAAGCAGCACCACGCCTAGACAAAAAGACAGACGCAGAGCTATGGAAGCGTTTCTCGTCATCCCGAAACAAATTTGATAAGCGCCGCCGAACACATTTCGCTGCCCTTGAAGCAACTCAATCCGTAGTAGCTGATGCTAAGAAGCTGATAGTCGAAGAGGCGGAAAAGTTAGCGACATCGACAGACTGGGTAGCAACGGCGAAGCGATTTAAGGTCCTCATGGATCAATGGAAAGCTGCTGGTCGCGGAAAGAAAAATGATGACGCAAAACTTTGGACTCGCTTTAAGGCCGCGCAAGATCAATTTTTTGCTGCCAAGAACGCTGATCTAGAAAAGCGTGATCTCACCATGGCTGCTAACTTAGTCAAGCGCGAAGAGCTGCTGTCACTTATAGAAGCAATACTGCCAATTTCTGATGTCAAAGAAGCTCGTAAGGTGCTCAACGAACATCTGCGTGCTTGGGAAAAAATCGGGATGACTCATCGAGATAAGCGTGCCGCACTAGATGCACGAGTTGCCACGGTTGAAGCCGTCATTAAAGAAGCCGAAGCAGATTCCTGGCGCAAGACCGATCCGGCAGCAAAGAAGCGCGCTGAAGAAGTAGTTGCCCAACTAACCGAATCAATTGCTAGTTACGAGAAGGCGGCGGCAAAATTTGCGGCAAGTGGTAACACCAAGAAATCAGCTGAGGCTCAAGAATCTGCAGATGCTCGCAGAGTCTGGCTTGCTGAGGCTGAAAAAGGGTTAGCTGAATTTAATTAATTGTTAGTTGTTCTATACACATCATAGACACCTTCAATTCCACGCACGGCAGCTAGAACTGCATCTAAGTGAGTGGCGTCGGCCATTTCGAAAGTGAATCGGGAAATTGCTGTTCTATCTTTTGAGGTACTCACCGATGCGCTAAGGATGTTTACATGCTGATCCGACAATGTCCGAGTTACATCTGCCAGCAGAGAAGCACGATCTAACGCTTCAACCTGGATGTTAACCAAGAAAATTGACGCTGCACCGATACGCCACTTCACCTTCACAACGCGATCCATTTGATGAATTTGTAGATCCGCTGCATTAGTGCAGTCAGAGCGATGAATGGATACGCCGCTCCCCTTCGTAATGAATCCCATAATCGAATCACCGGGAACGGGAGTGCAACAACGCGCTAGTTTCACAAGAACATCTTCTGCTCCTTCAACTTCGATTGCGTTGCTAGATCTGCGAACAGTTGGTGCTCTTGTAGGAAAAACTTCCATCGTAGGTTCAGGATGTGAATCTTCGATACCAAGGGCTGAAACCAACTTCTCAATAATCGATGCTGCCGATACATGGCCATCACCGACAGCTGTATACAACGAATCGATGTCGGGGTATCGAAGTTCATGTGCAAGTTCTAGCAAGGAATGACCAGCAAAAATCTTTTGTAGTGGCAGACCAGCTTTTCTCATTTGGCGCGCAATCGACTCTCGGCCTGCATCAATAGCCTCTTCACGACGCTCTTTGCTAAACCAGGCTTTTATCTTCGAACGAGCTCGAGGACTTTTTACAAAGTTCAACCAATCCCGGCTTGGGCCTGCCCCAAGTGATTTATTGGTCAAAATTTCTACGACATCACCATTAGTCAAACGGGATTCAAGAGGAACCAATCGCCCATTTACTTTTGCGCCCGCGCATCGAAGCCCAACATCAGTGTGCACAGAAAAAGCAAAGTCGACCGGCGTCGACCCACCCGGAAGTGCTACAACGCTCCCCTTCGGTGTAAATACAAATACTTCAGGAGAACCTAGATCAAAACGCAGCGCCTCAAGAAATTCTGAAGGATCCTCTGTCTCCTTTTGCCATTCATGTAACTGTCGCAGCCACAACATTTCAGGAGAACTGTCCTTGCTTTCGGCTCCTTGTTTGTATTTCCAATGCGCGGCTATACCAAATTCTGCTCTTGAATGCATGTCATAAGTACGAATTTGAATTTCTATCGCTTTACCAGTGGGTCCAATAACGGTTGTATGCAATGACTGATACAAATTAAATTTCGGCATCGCAATGTAATCTTTAAATCGGCCCGGCACAGGACTCCATCGGGCGTGAATTGATCCTAAAACAGCGTAACAATCTCTAACATCATTTACCAGAACTCTGATTCCGACCAAATCGTAAATTTCATTGAATTCACGACCTCTGACGACCATCTTTTGATAAACAGAAAAGAAATGTTTCTTGCGACCGGTCACTGTGGCCTCGATGTGATCTCTGGCCAAATCATCTTTTACCGCCACGATGAACTGATCTGTTAACGCATCCCTAGATGGTGAGCGCTCTGCTACCAATCGCGAAATCTCTTCAAATTTTTTCGGTTCTAGGACTTCAAAAGATAAATCCTCTAACTCCCACTTGATTGCGTTCATGCCCAAACGATGGGCAAGTGGTGCATATATATCTAATGTTTCACGGGCTTTGCGCTCGGCACTTTCTGGTGAAACATATCTCCAAGTCCGCGCATTGTGTAAGCGGTCCGCTAATTTGATCACCAAAACCCGAATGTCCCGCGACATTGCGATAACCATTTTACGAACAGTTTCGGCTTCAGCAGTTGGACCGTAACTCAGCTTGTCTAGCTTTGTTACTCCATCCACAAGGTTTGCGATTTCATCACCAAAATCAATCCGTAATTGCGTCAGTGAATACAAAGTATCTTCCACAGTGTCGTGCAAAAGCGCAGCGATAATTGTTGGCGGATTCAAACCTAGATTGGCCAAAATTTCAGCTACGGCGACTGGATGAGTTATGTACTCTTCACCAGATTTTCGCAACTGTCCTTCATGGGCGGTTCGAGCAACAACAAAGGCACGAGAAATCTCGTCCGCATCTACTGAGGCGTGATTCTCCTTGAGCGCACTAATTACAGGTGCAATCAAGGTCTCCACAAATACTCCTACTTGCGACCCTTACGCTTTGGTTGATTGCGTGGGCCGCGACCATTAACTGCTTCAACTACATTCGCAGTTTCGCCAGTACCGCCAGAGCGCGCATTGACGCGCTTTGAAAGCGCCTGCATAGCTGGCTCTTTTTCGCGAAGTTGGGCAAGCACTGGTGGCGCGATAAAAATGGATGAATATGTTCCAACCGCAAGGCCGATAAACAAAGCCAGGGAGAGATCTTTCAGAGTTCCGGCACCTAAAAGTCCAGCTCCGACAAAGAGAATAGACCCAACTGGGATCAATGCGATCAGCGATGTATTCGCAGAACGCACAAGCGTCTGGTTAACAGCGTGATTTACCGCCTGAGAATATGTCTTCGATGATGTTGATGTGATTGATTTAGTATTTTCTCGAACCTTATCGAAAACTACAACTGTGTCATAGAGCGAGTAACCCAAAATGGTTAAGAAACCAATAATGGTCGCAGGTGTTACATCAAATCCAACCAACGCATAAATTCCTACAGTGATGAATACATCGTGAACCACTGCAACAATTGCCGCTATCGACATTTTCGGCTCAAAAGCCATTGCAAGGTAGAGCATTACTACGATCAAAAACCCAACAAGACCATAAATCGCCTTGCGAGTAATCTCCTTACCCCATGATGGTCCAATAATTTGAGTATCGATTGATTCAACAGAGACACCGAACTGCGCTGCCAAGGCATCCTGTACTGCGTTATTTTGAACAGTATCTAAAGCACCAGTCTGAACTCGAACCTTGTCGCTGCCAATTTTTTGAACAATCAGCTCACCAGGTACACCTGTTGCTTCAACAGCTGTTCGCGCTTGTTCGATTGTGGCCGTTGCCTTGTTTACAGTAAAGGATGAACCACCTTTGAATTCAATACCTAGGTGTAGGCCCTGCAACGACAAAGCCGCAATGGAGGCCAACACAAAAAGTGCTGAAACTGCATACCAACGACGGCGCTTTCCAATAAATTCAATCGCAGTTTCGCCGCGATAAAGACGACCGCCAAGACCTGACATCTTTGACATCTTTATGCCTCCTTCGAAACAACAGTTCCCAAGCTCTTGCTTGAGAAACCTGATAGAGAGTGACCTGAGCTAAAGAAACTGATACGCGAGAGAACTTGAACCAGTGGTTTTGTAAACGCGAAGACAACGATTAAGTCAACTAGCGTCGTAAGGCCCAAAGTAAATGCGAAACCACGAACTCCACCAACTGCAAAGAAGTACAAGAGTGCTGCAGCAATGAGTGAGACGAAGTCTGCTACCAAGATAGTTCGGCGTGCACGCACCCAACCCGTTTCAACCGCTGTGCGCAATGAACGACCTTCGCGCATCTCATCCCGTATACGTTCGAAGTAAATAATAAACGAGTCTGCTGTTACACCAATTGCAACGATAGCTCCGGCGATACCGGCCAATGTCAGAGTAAAGCCGATCCATTGGCCCAGCAATAGGAACAGTAGATACACGAGCCCACCGGCTATAGTTAACGATCCAACCGTCACAATTCCGAGTCCTCGGTAATAGAGCAATGAATAAATCATGACAAGTCCAAGACCAAGGGCGCCAGCCAATAGGCCAGCATTTAATTGATCAGCACCGAGAGTAGGTGAAACTTGTTGCACCTCGCCACGATCAAAAGCCAATGGCAGTGCTCCGTACTTCAACACATTCGCTAAGTCTTGAGCCTCTAATTGAGTAAAACTTCCGGTGATCTGCGCTGTACCGGATGGAATTGCTTCTGTAATTCGTGGCGATGAAACAACCAAACCATCCAGAACGATCGCAACTTGATTTGTTGGCTCAGGAAGTGATGTGACTCGAGAAGTGAGGGCTCCAAAAGCAGAAGTACCTTCATTGTTAAATGTCAGACTTACATACCAAGCACTACCTGCTTGTGTATCTAAACCTGCTGAAGCTTTAGAAATTTGACGACCTAATACCTCGGCTGGAGCCAAAATGTATTTTGTTCCACCGGCACGATCACATGCGACCAAAGTGTCACTTGGTGCATCTGCCCCAGTCCCTTGTAGGTTCTCAGCTTTAGTGCAATCCAACGCTGCAAACTTTGCATTGGTGTCAGCACTAACTCCGGCGACAGGAGTTGCTGTTGCATCGCCGGCAGTTGGAACACCAGATGCAGATGCTAAGACCTGACGGAATCTTAATTCTGCAGTTTGACCAACTAATTCAACAACACGTCGTCCTGTATCGCCCGGAACTGAAATTACGATTTGGCGATTGGTGCCACTTCCTTGTGCTGCAACTTCAGATTCTGCAACTCCTAAAGAGTTAACACGTTGACGAATAATTGATACCGCTTGGTCGATCGCTTCGCTAGTTATTTTGCCTTCATCCCCTGGTGCAATTCTTGGTTGCAAGGTGACAGATGTTCCTCCGCGAAGATCAAGACCCAGGCGAACTGAGGTGGCACCCTGGACGAAGACGAGGGTAGTCATCGCGATCAGTACCAGGGCAAGGATTGCCAAGGTACGGCCGGGACGAGAACTGGTCTTTACTGGTTTATTAGTTGTAGACATAGGGCCAGAGTCTAGGCGTCAGATGTAGGTAAGTCGAAAAGCGTCACAATTTCAGCAGGTGGTGTTCGTCCTATGTGCCGCCAACCCTGTGCGGTGGCTACTCGACCTCGCGGGGTTCTGGCCATGAATCCGTTGCGGACGAGAAAAGGCTCGGCCACTGATTCAACGGTTTCCACCTCTTCCCCGACGGCGATCGCAAGTGTTGAAACGCCAACAGGTCCCCCATTAAATCGTTCGATTAATGCAATCAAAACGCTACGGTCCAAACGATCAAGGCCCAGTTCATCAACTTCATACATCTTTAATGCGGCCATCGCATCGTCCAATGTGATCCGAGTACTCCCCTGCACCTGAGCAAAATCTCGCACGCGACGCAATAAACGATTTGCGATACGCGGTGTGCCGCGAGATCTACCGGCAACTTCAACAATTGCTTCTTTATCGATGACAATATTGAGCAACTCTGAACTGCGCGTGATTACTTGTGCAATATCTTTTTCATCATAGAAATCTAGATGCGCAGTGAAACCAAAGCGATCACGCAATGGACTTGGTAATAATCCTGCCCTAGTAGTTGCACCTACTAATGTGAAGTGCGGTAGTTGTAATGGAATTGCAGTAGCACCTGGTCCTTTGCCAACAACAATATCCACTCGAAAATCTTCCATAGCTAAATACAAAAGTTCTTCAGCTGGTCGAGGTAGTCGATGAATCTCATCCAAGAACAAAATCTCACCCTCCACCAAAGATGACAAAATCGCAGCAAGGTCGCCAGCATGGGTAATTGCAGGACCACTTGTTATTCGAATTGGTGCCTGCATTTCACTTGCCAGAATTAATGCAAGTGTCGTTTTACCTAATCCCGGAGGACCCGAAAGCAAAATATGATCTGCCGGGGAGTTTCGATGACGAGCTGCCGTCAGTAAAACATCTATCTGTTCGCGAACACGTTTTTGGCCAACAAAATCCTGCAGGTTTTTTGGACGCAACGCATGTTCAACCGAAGATTCCTCGCCTTTTACCTGTGGTGTTACTAAACGATCATCAGCCACGGGAACTCTTTCCGCTGGCAAGTGTGAGCTTTAAGAGCTCGCTGAGTTCAATTTGGCTGGCATCTTTACCTTCTGCCAACAAAACTGCAACCACATTCGATATGGCCGCATCAGATTCTTTGGGGGAAAAACCTAGAGAAACAACTGCACTAATTAACTGCTCGCGCCAAGCAGGCTGATGACCCTTGTACTGCTGGGCTGTATGTAGATCGTTTAACTTTCCTTTAAGTTCGAGAATCAATCGTTGTGCGCCTTTTCGTCCAATTCCGGGAACCTTTTCAATTGTCCCAATGTCTTCCTGCGAAACAGCTCTTCCTAAATCTTCCGGAGTTAATGCACCCAAGATAGACAGCGCCACTTTTGGACCGATCCCAGAAACCGTCTGAACAAGTTCGAAAAGGGATCGGGACTCATCACTCATGAAACCAAACAATGTTAATGAATCTTCACGCACGACCAACGAGGTAAATAGTTGAACTTGTGAGCCTAGAGTTACTTGAGCCGATGTTTGGTGGTTTACCAATACAGTCAAACCAATGCCACCAACTTCAACAATGAGTCGATCACTTGAGATGGATCGAACAACGCCGGATACAAGTGAAATCATCTAGCACGCAACTTTTTTAGACGAGATTGTTCTGCGGCAAGTGCCTGGGCGATCTTTGTGTTGCCACCGCCCCGCCAAATATGACAAATTGCCAGCGCTAAGGCATCTGTCGCATCAACTGGTTTGGGAATTGTTTCAAGGTTGAGAATCTTTTGCACCATTAACGCAACTTGTGCTTTATTTGCCCGACCACTGCCAGTAACTGCTGCCTTTACCTCTGATGGTGTGTGCATCATTACTGGAATTCCAGCTTTTGCTGCTATCAGTAAGGCAACTCCGGCTGCTTGGCCCGTTCCCATAACGGTTCTTACATTGTGTTGAGAAAAAACTCGTTCTACTGCTACTACATTTGGCTTCCACAGATTTATCCACTCGGATAATTGCTGATCTAAATCCAATAATCTTTGAGCTAAAGGTAAATCAGCGGGAGTCAGAATAACTCCTACTTCAATCAAACTAATCGGTGATCCAATTGCACCTTCTACGATCCCCACACCACAGCGAGTTAGACCTGGGTCTACGCCCAAAACTCTCATCGCCAGCCCTCGCTCTTTCCTAGTGTGAACAATGTTTAAGCCTAGAGATATCGCGCAATTACTTAATCTAGGCTCGCCATAACCTCATCAGAAACATCGAAGTTGCTAAACACATTCTGCACATCATCTAACTCTTCAATTGCATCTATTAATTCAAACACCTTTTTGGCTCCATCGGCATCTAGCGGAATTAGCATTGAAGGCAAGAAAGATGAATCAGCAGATTCATAATCGATTCCGGCACTTTGCAGTGCGGTACGAACAGGGACTAAGTCACCGGGCTCGCTCACTATTTCAAAAGCCTCGCCTAAATCGTTGACCTCTTCAGCACCTGCCTCAAGGACAGCTTCGAGTATTGAATCCTCAGTAAGAGTTCCATCTTTTTTAACAATAACTACACCCTTGCGGTTGAACAGATATGAAACTGACCCTAGATCTGCCATAGATCCACCGTTTCGAGTTACCGCCACCTTGACCTCTGATGCTGAACGATTTCGATTATCAGATAAACATTCAATCATGATGGCAACCCCATTTGGTCCATAACCTTCATACATAATAGTGATCCAGTCTTTCGCTCCCGCTTCTAGACCTGCACCTCGCTTGATTGCGCGTTCGATGTTATCTGCTGGCATTGAAGATTTTTTTGCCTTAGCTACAGCGTCAAATAGTGTTGGGTTGCCATCCATGTCAGCACCACCATTTCTGGCAGCTACTTCGATTGCACGGATTTGCTTGGCAAATACTTTGGCACGACGGCTATCAATGATTGCCTTTTTGTGTTTTGTCGTTGCCCATTTGGAATGGCCTGACATTGAAAATACCTTTCCTTAAATGTGGACTCTACTTTACCTTCTCTAATGCAGGCCGTGCCACTTCCTCGATAAAGTATCGATGAATTCGATGATCGCCTGTTATCTCAGGGTGAAATGATGTCGCTAACAATGTTTGGGATCTCACGGCAACGGCATGTGAGCCGACAGATGAAAGCACCTGAACACTCTGGCCAACTCTTTCAACCCATGGGGCACGGATGAATACGGCGCGAATCAAATCTAAAGATCCATCTTCAAAAGAAATGTCTGACTCAAAGGAATCCACCTGTCGGCCAAATGCATTTCTGCGAACGGTGATGTCTAGGCCGCCAAAACTCTTTTGACCTTCTTTGGCATCCAAGATTTCATCGGCTAGCAAAATCATTCCGGCACAGGAGCCGTAGACCGGCATGCCGGCAGAGATTCGTTCCTTGATCGTGTCAAAGATTCCAAAAACTTCAGCCAATTGAGCAATGGTTGTCGATTCACCGCCGGGCAAAACCAATGCATCGATTTCATCCAGCTCAGAATCCCGCCTTACATGAATTGGATCCACACCACACTTAATTAATGAATCAATGTGTTCCCGAACGTCACCCTGAAGGGCAAGAACACCGACCTTCATTTTTTAAGAAATTACCAACCGCGTTCAGCAAGTCGATGAGGAGCTGGCAAATCTGCAACATTGATACCAACCATTGCTTCGCCTAATCCACGTGATGCATCTGCAATAACCTTTGGATCATCCCAAAAAGTTGTTGCCTTCACGCAAGCTGCTGCACGCTGTGCTGGATTTCCAGATTTGAAAATTCCGGAACCAATAAAGACTCCATCTGCCCCCATGCTCTTCATCAAAGCAGCATCTGCCGGAGTCGCAATTCCACCCGCAGTAAATAGAACTACAGGAAGCTTTCCAGTTTCTGCTACCTCTTTTACTAATGCATATGGAGCTTGCATTTCCTTCGCGGCAACATACAGCTCGTCTTCACGCATTGAAGATAAGCGACGAATTTCTCCGCCAATCTTTCTCATGTGTTGCATCGCGTTTGAAACATCGCCTGTTCCTGCTTCACCCTTTGAGCGGATCATTGCGGCACCTTCATTGATTCGACGAAGTGCTTCACCAAGATTTGTAGCACCGCACACAAAGGGAACAGTAAATGCCCACTTGTCGATGTGGTTTTCATAATCAGCTGGAGTTAATACCTCAGACTCATCAATGTAATCAACACCGAGTGATTGCAAAACTTGTGCTTCTACAAAGTGACCGATGCGCGCTTTAGCCATTACAGGAATTGACACCGCTGCTTGAATCTTTTCAATCATGTCCGGATCGGACATGCGAGCAACTCCACCTTGTGCGCGAATATCCGCTGGCACGCGTTCGAGTGCCATAACCGCGACGGCACCTGCGTCTTCGGCGATTTTGGCTTGCTCTGCATTTACGACATCCATTATGACGCCGCCTTTTAGCATTTCAGCCATACCGCGCTTTACGCGAGCCGTGCCTGTTACTTCACTCATATCTCATTGCTCCGCTTCGATCGAAAGATAGATGCGTATCCTACTTTGTCTTTGCAGGTGGTGGCGAGGTGAAATCAGGCTCGCGATCTGTCAAAGCAATCCAAATTTGCCCCGAATCAAAGTTCATTATGTCGCCATTAGGCAAGGAAAAGGTTGTCCCTTCAGACTCCACACTACGGCTCCACGTGGTTGTAAAGAATTTGCCATCCCGCAATACATAAGCCTTTCCAGTTCCAATGGTGCTGGAATAGGGAGTCACTCCCCCAAGTTTGTCACCATACTCTGAAGGAGTTATTGAAACCATTTGGATTACCAAAGTTGTCGGTCCCAAGACATATCCCGCCTCAGACAGATTAAGTATGCCGTTGTGAGATAACAACCATCGCGATTGCTCCTTAGACCATTCAGCGGAATATTGTGCAGCCGGCCAATGAATTTCCACCTTACTGGTAGCTACTCCACCTTCTTGGAGATCCCCAAACTTAAATCCTATGTTTTTAGCGGCATCTATTTGATACCCCTGATCAATAATTTTTTGCATTAATAGATCCGCTCTTAAAACCATCGCATACGGTGGAATCCGATTTGGATCAGTAGTAAAAATTGTAGGACTTTGTCGCTGCGCTCCAAGATCTTGCAGATTTGCAGATGCGATTACCGGTAATAATTTTCTTTGAGCGCCACTATATGCAAAAGCTACTCGACCAAATTGCGCAAGTAGCTCGATATCAGAAATTCGCGCACTTCTAACTGGTCCAATTCGTTGTGGAATTTTCGAAGAGAAAATCGCAGCCAGTCTAGTCAGGCCACCTTCTACCTGTTCTATGTAAATAATGTCGGCATCTTCTAAGCCAACTTGAGGATGTGCTGCTCTGGTGTCATCAATTTTTACAACCAATATCGGACCATTTGTTCCTGTGCGACCACTAATTGCGTTTGTCGGCTCTGGTTCGGTGGTCAGCTTTGTAACAACAGCACAACCCGACACAATGATTGAGAAAACAATTACGAGTAGAACAAATCTTTTAGAGAACATCTGCTTCAAACTCATAAGTGACGGGCAAAGGCGCTGTTCCAGCTAGTCGAAAAATGCGCACTAGCATCTTGCTGCGCACCATCTGAGTTCGCGAGACCGCGTCCGTATGGATGGCGATCGCAATCCGAATTTTGTCAGTCAAAGCCGATAGTTCGGTCAATAAAACATTGTCTGCAGCTGTAGTTAGGTGCTCTGCATCTTCAAGCAATAAGCCTAATGCACCCGACAAACCACTTTCTGCTTGTGAGCGTGTTGGAATGTCAGCATCTCGAGCTTGATACGCAGCACCCATGAGGAGCATGGATGAGGCAGGATCTGCAATATCGCTATGGGCAATTTCTAGAGCCACCGCAGCACGCTTCTGCAAAAGTACATCTAGGTTTGCCCAACTCGTTTCAACACGGTGATGTAATCGATCTAGACGAGTAGCGGTAAAGGACAAATACCACAAAGAAACCAGCACGATGAAAATCAATAAAACCCACATCGACATTATTTATCATCCTTTGATAAGAAGCGATTCCAAGACCGAGTATCTGATGCCAACTTTACTTTTTGGCTTCCAACGATAGACATCTCGTATACCGAATAAATTTGTTGCGCAACAATTTTCCAATCAAAACTTTGTCCACGTAGTTGACCTCTGCTAGCAAGCTCCGATCTTTTTTTCGAATCTCTCAGTAAGTCGATTATCACTTTGGCTAAATCTGTTGAGTCTTCGGACTTAAATAATGCGCCAAATTCTCCGTGCCCTAGCAAGTCATCAAATGCAGGGATGTCACTTGCCACTACGCACGCACCACCTGCCAGCGCTTCGGCCAAAATGATTCCAAAAGATTCCCCACCTGTGTTTGGTGCGACATATACAGATATTGATGAGACGAAATCAGCCTTTTCTTCTTCGGAAATCTTTCCTAAAAATTCAAATCGGTGCCGCAGTTGGGGATCGATTTGTTTTTCTAATTCACTTGAATCTCCCGGACCTGCAACAAAGACTTTAACATCTGGTGCAAAGCGTGCGATCACCGGAAGTGCATCCAAGAGCACCGCTAATCCTTTTCGTGGCTCTTCAAATCTGCCGATGAAACCAATCGTGTTGCCTTGCCATTTCGCTTGCGGGACCCCTGCCCCATATCTAGATGCATAAATTCCGTTTGGAATGACAACTGCATTAGTGTCCAAGTGATCCGTTAATGTCAATCGTGCCGCTTCTGAAACGGCTATCCGGGCTGACAGTTTTTCTATGGCTGGTTCCAGAATCGGCCCAATTGCAAAAATTATTTTTTGTCGCTTAGCCGCAGCATGAAACGTTCCAACCATAGGCCCATCGGCTGCCCAACAGGCCAACAATGAAATTGAAGGAATAGCTGGTTCGTGCAGGTGCAACAGGTCAAAATCTCCTTGAGAAATCCATTGGCGCACACGAGCGAATGCAACAGGTCCGAACAAGACTCGAGCAACAGCACCGTTGTATGGAATCGAAATCGGTTTGCCAGCATGTACAACATAAGGAGGCAAATTTTCTTCATCAGTTGCTGGTGCTAACACGGAAACATCGTGTCCGGCTCCGATTAAAAACTCAGCCAAATCACGAATATGGTTTTGTACCCCGCCAGGTGTGTCCCAACTGTAAGGGCATACAATTCCAATTTTGAGTGATCGGGTCAGCATTATCTGCGCTCCATGAAATCGCCATCGATCCAGATTCGCTGCAACATATGCCAATCTTCCGGATGTTCTGAAATACCATGCTCAAAGTGTTTGGCACTCATCTGAACAATTTGAGCAACTTTTTCTTCATGAGTTCCACGATTCGGTAGCAGCACCTGCTTGAACTCAACATGAATCCCAGAATCGGTGTACGAAACAAATGCAGTGATCAGCGGAGCCTTTGTATTCAGGGCTAAAATCGCGGGGCCCGCGGGCATGCGCGCCAGACCATTGAAGAAATTCACGTTTATTCCGGACCTGGATAAATCACGATCAGAAACCAAAGCCACTAATGCACCCTGATTAAGGCGCACTGTCAAAGTAGGTAAAACATTTCCATCAAGAGGCAGTACCTCCATTCCCATGTTCTGGCGATACTCCAAAAACTTTAGGAATAATCTTTCAGGCTTTAAACGCTCAGCAACGGTTACGAGTTTGATTCCTTGTGCGCAAAAATATGCGCCAGCGTGGTCCCAATTGCCCGCATGCGGCAGACAAACAATAACTCCAGTTTTGGCATCGATCGCATCGAGCAACAAGTGTTCGTTTGTCACGGAGACAGTTTCTAGAATTCTTTCTTTCGACCAATCGGGAAATCTGAAAGTGTCACACCAATATCGCATATATGACCGCATGGCATCAATAAGTAACAAATCTAAATCAAGCTCTGTTATGTCTGGCTGGGTACGTTCAAGATTAGAACGCAAACGACTGACACTTTTGCCTCTTCGCTTGGTTAAAAAATCCGCAATGAAATCGGCCAGCCGGTAAGCCGTTGCTTCAGGCAACCAGCGGATGATTCGCCAACCAGCAAAGTAAATAGCTGCTGAAAGATTATCTTTCATTGTCAATAGCTCGCCTAACAATGAGCATCCGCTGGAAGACTGTAAAGATACCTAACAGTGCCAAGAGCCACATACCAATAGCTAAAACATATGGCACGCCTAAACCATCAAAACCGATAGCAACTAGTGAGATGATTAATCTTTCTGTTCTCTCTGCGATTCCGCCTGAACATTCAATGCCAAAACTTTCTGCCTTCGCTCGAATATAAGGAACCAATACTCCTGTGACCAGTGTTAGAAGTACTACCGAGGTCAATGGGTCATTTTGATTGATCAGAAAAATTAAGATACCAACGAGAATCGCCGAATCTGTCACTCGATCAATCGTTGAATCTAAAAAGCTTCCCCATTTACTCGATCCCATTTTTGAGATACGAGCCATCGTTCCATCAAAAAGATCGCTGAGAGCCATCACGGAGATCACGATTGTTCCGGTGAGGAATTCTCCCTTTGGATAAAAGTACATAGCCGAAACGACTACCGCGATTGCCCCAGTCCAAGTAACTGAATTTGGTGTTATGCCAATGCGCAGCGCAAAGGATGCCATGGGGGTAATGACCCGAGTGACAGCTGGCTTCAAACGTGCACTTAACATCAAGGACCATCGTAGGCTGAGCCAGTGCAATCTCAAATTACCGACCTGCGGATTCATGTCTACGGACATGTAAGCGCTGATCCTTCTCAGGTTGCTGCTGTGTTCAACGCTCAATTGGTAGATGTGCCAGTTTCAGAATCTGATCTAGCTATTTTTGTAATCGATCCATCTGCCGGAATCGATCAACAAACCATTGACCTGTGGCAAGGCTTAGATGAGTTTCAGGTGCCTCGCTTAGTAGCGGTGACCCATTTAGAAAAACTTGAAGCTGACTTTGATGACGCGGTCATGATTGCAAATCGTGTCTTCGATCAAATGGCAACACCATATTTAGTCCTGCATGATGAAGCAGGAATTCCGGCAGCCCTCATTGGTTTGGCAGATATGCACATCATTGATTACTCAACAAATCCACCAATTACCAAAGACAGCGAAAGCGAACATCACACGTTGGTTCAAGAGTTTCGAGAAGAGTTTCTAGAACTGATTGAATCTTCGGGCGAAGATGCATTTGCCGCTGGCCTACTTTTCCCGGCAATCCCGTTGTGGATAGAACGTGGAATAGGCATTGATGTTGTGAAAAACTTTATTTCACAGTTGCTCAAGTAATTACCAGGCTGCCGCAATTTCTTCGCGCGTTAAGGTCAGCAATTGTGGAAGCACTTTCGTTTTACCAATTATCGGCATGAAATTTGCATCACCGCTCCAACGTGGCACGACATGTTGATGAATATGCTCAGCAACACCTGCACCAGAAACTGCTCCTTGGTTCATGCCTAAATTAAAACCTTGCGGACCAGAGACCTTTCGAATTGTTTTCATGGCATGAGCTGTAAATGCCGACAATTCATTTCTTTCTTGTTCCGTCATATCTGTCAGATCTGGAATATGTCGATAGGTACAAATTAAAAGATGTCCGGGGTTGTACGGATACAAATTCATTACAACATAGGCACTCTGACCACGATGGACTATTAAACCTTCTTCATCGCTGAGCTGTGGAATTCGGCAAAAAGGGCACTGGACATCGTTGCCCTCTAAGGGTCTGTTTTCACCACGCAAATAATCGAGTCGATGTGGCGCCCAAAGCCGCTGCCAACCATCAGGCATTCCTGCGCCTTCAATTGAATCGGCCACTGGTTAGACCTGAATTCGTTCCTGAACCGCTTTTTTAATTTCTGCAATCGCATCGTTGATAGGTATTCCATTTTTCTGCTCACCATTTCGGTAGCGGAAAGACACCGCGCCTGCCTTTTGATCTTCTTCACCGGCAATAACCATGAATGGAATCTTTTGCATCTGTGCGTTTCGTACCTTCTTTTGCATGCGGTCATCAGAAGAATCTAACTCTGCCCGTATTCCGGCCTTGCGCATCTGTTTAATGACATCACCGAGATAATCGCTAAAAGTATCTGCGACTGGAATACCGATTGCTTGAACTGGTGCTAGCCACGGTGGAAATGCTCCGCTGTAATGCTCAGTCAATACGCCAAAGAATCTTTCGATAGAACCAAACAACGCACGGTGAATCATCACTGGACGTTGGCGAGTTCCATCTGTTGCAGAGTATTCAAGCTCAAAACGTTGTGGCAATTGGAAGTCAACCTGAATCGTGGACATCTGCCAGGTGCGACCAATTGCATCCTTTGCCTGAACAGAAATCTTTGGACCATAAAACGCAGCGCCACCTTCATCTAAAACTAATTCTAGATTTTGAGCGGTTGCTGCCTTTCGAAGCGCTTCAGTTGCTTCAACCCAATCAGAATCTGCACCCACAAACTTTTCTGGATTCTTGGTAGATAGTTCTAAGTAGAAGTCGTTAAGTCCGTAATCTCGAAGCAAATTCAAAACAAATGTCAGTAGTGAATCTAATTCACCAACCATTTGTTCTTTGGTGCAATAAATGTGCGCATCATCTTGAGTAAATCCGCGGGCTCGGGTGATGCCATGCAGCACACCAGATTTTTCATAACGATAGACAGTTCCAAATTCAAAAAGTCGCAAAGGTAGTTCGCGGTAGGAACGCCCGCGAGATTTATAAATCAAATTGTGGAAAGGACAGTTCATAGGTTTCATGAAGTACTGCTGACCCGCCCGCTTGATCGTTCCGTCTGGATTGTGTTCTTCATCCAAAATCATCGGTGGATACATTCCATCGGCATACCACTGCAAGTGACCTGAGGTTTCAAACAATGCAGCTTTTGTTAAATGCGGTGAATAGACAAATTCGTAACCTTCTTCTTCATGACGAATTCGCGAGTAATCCTCCATCGCGCGACGGACAATTCCCCCTTTGGGATGAAATACAGCCAGTCCTGAGCCAATTTCTTCCGGGAACGAGAAGAGGTCAAGTTCGGTACCTAAGCGTCGATGATCCCGTTTTTCTGCCTCGGCCAGAAGTTCTAAGTAAGCATTCAACTCATCTTGTGATGGCCAGGCTGTGCCGTAAATTCTTTGCAGCATTGGATTCTTCTCAGATCCGCGCCAATATGCCGCTGCTGTTCGCATCAATTTAAATGCTGGAATATGTTTTGTCGAAGGCAGATGCGGTCCTCGACAGAGATCACTCCACACTGGATTGCCATCTCGGCCCAAATTGTCGTAAATAGTTAATTCAGCCCCACCAACTTCAACCGATGCTTCTTCGCCAGCTGATCCCTTAATGCCGATTAGTTCACACTTATACGGCTCGCTTGCAAGTTCTTTGAGCGCATCTGATTCTGTTGTAACGCGACGTTTAAATCTTTGGCCATCCTTAATAATTTTGCGCATCGCACTCTCGATCTTTGGAAGATCATCTGGAGTAAAAGTGCTTTTTGGATCAAAGTCGTAATAGAAACCATCTTTGATGGGAGGCCCAATTCCTAACTTGGTATCGGCATATACCTCTTGCACAGCTTGTGCCATGACATGTGCAGTTGAATGCCGAAGTACAGCTAAACCATCTGGAGAAGAAATCGTAATCGATTCAACTACATCGCCATCTGCAAGATCGGTCCACAGATCCTTAAGCACGCCATTGACCTTACATACGACCACGTCTTTTGCATCGGCAAAAATGTGAGTAGGGCGTTGATCTGATTCGACTGACAGTTGTGCGCCGTCGACAGTGATCGCAATCTGGGACATGTGCTTAGCCTACCGAAGTCCTAAGGGCCATCGCTTCTATTTCGGTCCTAAAATCATGTGATTGCGATAATTCGCGATTGTTGATCGCTGAAATTGGCTGGGCAATGCGCAAACTGCTCAGAAGAAATGCAGATTCAATTGTTTCGATTTCCGTTGCAGCAATAGCACGAACAGCCACATCGCAATTTTCAATTATTAAAGCTCGCATGACGCCTGGAAGCACGCCATCTGAAAGTGGCGGGGTAAACCATTGACCTGAGATTTTCACTAATAAGTTTGAGACCGCACCTTCGGAAACATTGCCTCTTGTATTGATCACAACGGCCTCATCAAAGCCAGCTGAACGGGCTTGTTCCAAAATTTCAAGTCGATGGTTATAGGGGAAAGTTTTCAGTTGTATTCCCTCAATTGGCAAAATAGTTGGATGAGTCCAAACACTCGCTGAATCTTGGACAAGTTGATACTCAAGGTGAGCGGCTGACCAATTTCCATCGCTTCCAAAACATAGTCGCAGCAACCCAGTTTTCTGCGCTTCAGATTTCAACAGTTGACCTACACAACTTCTCAGCACTTCTTCATTAGGTAACTTGGTCTTTGTTCTAAGCGAACTATTAACTGCGCGCCGCATATGTCTAGACAGCGCCCAAGGCTTGGTTTCAACTGTGCGAATGGTTTCGAAAATTCCATCTCCTTGTAGCCATCCTGTCGAGCTGCAATGAGAATTTTCTTGCTCCATAAGTTGACCGTTGTAAATAACTTTCACTCGAGAACTCCACCAGCAATTGAAATCAAGCGTCGAGCCTTTAATTGAGTTTCTTCCCACTCGGCAGCAGGATCGCTCCCCCATGTAATGCCCGCACCTGTACCGAATTTAATTCCCTGATCTTTCCAAAAACATCTGATCGCTACCGATAACACAGCTTGATCGCCTTGAACCCAGCCAAGTGCTCCACAATATGGGCCACGCTCTTTTTCTTTTTCAAAAATAATTTTTGTGGCAGAAGATTTAGGTGCGCCACTAACCGAGCCCGGAGGAGACAGAGATTCCAAAATCTGTTTCCAAGAAATTTCGTCAATTAATTCACCCTGTACATCGGAGACAAGATGCTGCAATCCAGGGTGATCTTCACTGGACAACAATCGAGGAACTTCGATTGTTCCGCTCTTACAAATTTGACCTAGATCGTTTCGCATTAAATCTACGATCATTATGTTTTCGGCTCTGTCTTTTCCGCCGAATGACTTTTCGCCTTTGGGCTGTGTACCTTTGATGGGAGAACTTTTTACAAGTGAGCCGTTCCTGCTTAAAAAGAGCTCTGGGGATGCCGATGCGATCATGTGTCCAGGGATTTCAAAGTAGCTGGCATATGGCGCTGGATTGGCTTCTAAAATCTGTGAAAACAACCCACGCAAAGATTGTTCGTTGTCAGAATGGGTCAGCGTGCGGCATGCGTTGACTTGATAGACCCAACCATCTGCAATTGAGCTGCGAATATCTTCGACGTATGTAATGTATTCATCTCTATTACGAGATGTGTGCCATGTGTTGTCCAACTTGGTCCACGCGGTAACGGGAAATGGCGAATCGACCACGGAGGCAAACTTCGCCGCCGTAAACTCGCCTTCAAAACTTTGAGAAACCGCCCAAAACCCACCATCGTCTAAGCAACGCGGATCGTTCGACAGTTCCACAAGGTCGGTTGCACAGCGCCCAACCATCCAAAACAGTGGTGACTCATGCGCAATTGACATGGGGCAACGCTAACCAATCAAAGCCGCTTTGGCGCTTACGCCTCTCCTGCGATAGATTTGGCTCCCTCGCGGACGTAGCGCAGTTGGTAGCGCGGAACCTTGCCAAGGTTCAGGTCGCCGGTTCGAACCCGGTCGTCCGCTCTCGTGTTTTACCGATCGGATAAATCTCTTAAGAGAATTACATCCACCGGTGATGTATGTATGGTCGGGTGGCCGAGAGGCGAGGCAAGGGACTGCAAATCCCTCTACACGGGTTCAAATCCCGTCCCGACCTCCATTTTTTAATGCGGCTGGCGCAATAAACAATTACTCTTAAGGTCCAAAGACTCCATCTTTAATATTCGATGAGGAAACAACCGATGTCACAGGATGATTCGACCAGACCTTGGGGTCGCTATGAGGTGTTACAGGAAAGTGATGCACACAAAGTTAAGTGCATCTATGTAAAACCTGGCACGAGGTTGTCGTATCAGCGGCATCAAAAGCGTCGCGAACATTGGTTCATTGTCTCCGGTGTAGCAACCGTAGTAATAGATGGTGAAACTTTCATCAAGCATCCAGGTGAGACCGTCAGCGTTCAAATGGGCCAGTTGCACCGCATTGGCAATAGCGGTGATGTTGAGCTGGTCTTCGTTGAAATCCAAACAGGAACTTACTTTGGCGAGGATGACATCGAACGGGTCGAGGACGATTACGCGAGATAATTCGCTGATGTATAGTTTGGCCACCTAAGGACGATTGGCTCAGCGGTAGAGCACCACATTGACATTGTGGGGGTCACTGGTTCGATCCCAGTATCGTCCACACGTTATAAAATCGTTATTGAAAAACCCCTTTTTGCACCATTGGACCCATAAATGCGAGTGACTAGCAGGTGGCCAAAAGGTGAACCTTTGCCCTACTATTTCGCCCAAAGGCCTGTTCTGATGCACCCCTAAAGCACTTTAGGAAGTTGCTTCGCGAGTAAAGGTCCAACCAACAAGGAGACATCTATATGAGTAAAAAACTGGCATTACGTGCCGTGGCTGCGGTTGCATCCACTGCATTAGTTGCCGCTGCTCTTTCAGTGGGCGCACTTGCTCCTGCATCAGCTGCAACTAGATCTACAGTGGTTCTTCTTTCTCAAGGAGATATCACTTCTTTGAACTCAGGCACCAGCGATAACAACACTGCTTACAACTCAATGGTTGGTTCATTGACTGGCATGGGCTTCAGTTATTACGACAACAATGCAAACCTAGTGATGAACACAAAGTTCGGAACTATGAAGATTGTGAAGAAGGAAGCAAAAGACTTCCAAATCCAATACGACGTAACAAAGGGACAAACTTGGTCTGACGGCACAAAAATTGATGCTGTTGATCTTCTCTTGAGCCACATCGTTGCATCATCAGCGTATTCAAAGGCAGCAGGTCTTGGTGATCCAAGCAACGCAGATACGAAGCCAGCATTTGATAGCGGTTCTTACGGCGGCTCTTATGATGACAATGTTGTCGGCGAGCCAAAGCTCAGCAATGGCAACATGACTTTGACAGTTAAGTTTGCAAAGCCTCTTCCAGACTGGGAGCTACTTGCTCCAGGACCAAGTCCCGTTCACGCAATGTCACTTATTGCCGATGGCAAGAAGGGCTTGCAATCAGCGGCAGTAAACACAGCTGCAAAGGCCAAGTTCCTAAAGGACTTCACATCTAAGAACTCTGCCAACTTGAAGAAGATTGGTGCTCTTTACACAAAGGGTTACGACGTAACTAAGGTTGATAAAGATACAAACGCCTTGCTTCTAGTAAGCAACGGTGGATTTATCGTCGACAAGTTCACATTCGGAGACTCAATGACATTCGTACGCAATCCTAAGTACAACTCAGGACCTGCGATGGCCACAAAGAATCCAATCAACACAATCGTCATCAAGATCATCCAGGAAAACACAGCAATGATTCAAGCGCTGCGTAATGGTGATATCGATGTTTACTACAACACTCTTCCAACAGGTAACGACAAGATCACACTAGATGCGATGCCAAACGTTACGACCACTACACGAGTAGGCGGCGGATACTCAATATTCCACCTACGCACTGATACTGGTTTTGGAAACTCTGATGTTTACTCAGGTCCTTTTGCTGGAAACTCACAACGAGCGAAGGATCTTCGTAAGGCATTCCTTCTAGCCACACCACGTGCACAAATGGTTCAGAACCTAATTGCACCGGTAAAGCCAGATGCAACTCCTCTGAACTCACAGTTTGTGTTCCAGGGAACCACTGCATATAACACAATCACAAAGGCTTCTGGAGTAGACGTCTTCTCAAATGGCACCCAGGCAGAGCGCACAGCTGCAGCTTTGGCGCTTGTAAAGAAGTACTACCCAACAGCATCTGACACAGTGGCACCAGTCAAGATCAAGTTCGTGCACGCAACTACAACTCTTCGTACTGCTCTTGCTAAATTAGTTCAGGCAGAGACAAAGAAGGCTGGGTTTGATGTAGAACTCTTCTCAATTGGTGACCTCTTCGGAACTAAGTCAAACCAGAGTGCTGCATACGATGTGATTATGCACGGCTTCTCGTTGTCATCTATTTCACAGGCAAATGGTGTTTCCATTTACAAATCAGATGGTGCGAACAACGTGTGGGGTTGGAATGACTCGACTATAGATGCACTTGCAAAGAGCCTCGAGAGCGACATTCTCACAGCGGCGCAAGTAACAGAAAAGCGCGCAGCAATTGAGAAGATCGTTGTGGCCAATGCATGGGGTCTTCCACTGTATGCAAATCCAAATATCACCGCATACAACAAGACACTCAAGGGCATCAAAACTGCTCCGGTTGGAAACAACATCACTTGGAACTACTTCGAGTGGTCGTACTAACCAAAAGCTATAAAAAGTAAAATATAAAGAACTGGGATGTCTGAAAAGGCATCCCAGTTCTTTTTTCAAGTGTTAGACTTTCATAAGTTTCACCGCATGACATTTATTTTTGGAAAATAGTTAGGATGAGAATTTGTTACAGTACATTTTGCGCCGCTTAGGGATGATGTTTGTTATCGTTTTTGGGTCAAGTTTCTTGGCGTATAACCTGCAAGCCTATTCATCCGATCCACTTTCAGTCTTTGGAGAAAGTACTGCTCAAAACAAAAAGTACCTGATCCTACAAATGACCCGCGAGTTGCAGCTGGATGTTCCTCCACCAATTAGATATTTCTCTTGGTTGCGCGGAATCGTCGCCGGCTTGTGGGGCGATTTTGATATGGGACTCACTCGAATGAAGCTGCCGGTGTTTGAGGTAATTGCTCAAGCTCTTCCCGTTACCGTTAAATTGGTAATTACTTCGACCTTCCTAGCCATTATTTTAGGCATCACTGTTGGAATGATTACAGCAATTCGCCAATACAGTCGCTTCGATTACTCAATGACCTTCGTTTCCTTCCTCTTGTTCTCGCTTCCAGTTTTCTGGGTTGCCGTTCTTTTAAAGGAGTTCATGGCTATTCAGTTCAATGACTTCTTGTCGGACCCCACCATTCATCCACTCAGCATTGTGATATTTGCAGCTTTGTTTGGATTGATTGCAGCCGGTTTTGTTGGTGGCGCTAGAGTGCAATTCTTCTCAGTCCTAGGAGGAGCGACACTTTTTGCAGCCGGGTTACTTTCTTTCGTTAGCGCTACAAAGTGGTTTATTGAACCTTCCCTCGGCATCTTTGGTGTTACTTTTCTTGCCCTATGCAATGCTGCAATTGTAATTCAGTTGATTTCCGGAGTTGATAGTAAGAAAGGTCGAGTCGCTGGATTTGGAACAGCTGCTGCTATCGCAGTTCTCTACTTCCCGCTACAGGCGCTTATGTCGGCTGATGCTTCTTTGATCAATGTCTTTGTGATTTTTGCAATAACTATCTCAGTAGGTAGCGCCATCGGTTACTTTGTCAGCGATATTGATCGACGAATCTATCTCCGAATAGGTTTCTTTACAGCTCTTATCTCCACAGTTCCAGTCATTGTCGATAGGTTCATGCGAGAATTTTCAAACTACATGAACTCTGACGCAGTCAGTGGCAGACCAATCCCAACCCTAGGGCAGTCAAATGATCTCTTAACGGATGATCAAATGGCTAACTTCTGGGTTTCTGGGCTAGACACCGCACTTCATCTCGTTCTCCCAACCATAGCCCTAACCCTTATTTCCTTTGCTGGGTACATCCGATTCTCGCGAGGTAGTCTCTTAGAAGTCTTGAATATGGATTACATCAGAACTGCAAGAGCGAAGGGCTTAAGTGAGCGAACAGTTGTTACTCGTCACGGAATGCGTAATGCAATGCTTCCCCTGACAACCATTCTTGTTAATGATTTCGCTGGACTCTTTGGTGGTGCGATTATCACCGAAGGAGTTTTTGCTTGGAAAGGAATGGGTCGTTTGTTCAACGATGCACTTACTGGTTATGACCTAAATCTATTTATGGGTGTCTTTATCATTTCGGCAACACTGACTGTTTTAGCAAATTTTGTGGCTGATCTTCTCTACGGCGTAGTCGATCCCAGAATTAGAATAAGGAAGTAGGCGGAGATGGACGAGATTAAGAAAACTATTGTTTCAGCATCAGAAACAAATGAGAGCGGTATCCAAAATAAAGAAACTGATGGTCTGAGCCAGCGTCAAATCATCGTAAAGCGCTTTTTTAAGCATAAAGCAGCTGTAGCTTCGCTCGTCACACTCGTTGGTATTTTTATTGTTGTCTATACATCACTGGGTATAACCATTGGATTCAGTAAGTTTAAGTTTTCAATCCCGGGCTGGTGGCCATATAAAATTACCCAAATCGATCCTGAAGGTGCCATAGCCAGCACTTGTAATGGCGGAGTGACCGGATGCCCAACCCTTGATCTTGCACCTCCATTCCTAGATGGTGATGGAATTCGAATCGGATCACATCCCTTTGGAACGGACATTATTGGAACGGATTACTTCGCTCTCGTTATGCGTGGTGCTCAACAATCAATCTTAGTTATGCTGATTGTTGGAATTTTAGGAATTGTTATTGGAACTGTCGTTGGCGCTATTGCTGGATACTTTGGCGGGGTTGTTGACGCTGTTTTAATGAGACTAACCGACATGTTCTTGGTTACCCCAACGATTGTTATTGGGGCCGTCATTGGATTTAGATTTGGAAATCTCGGTGTGGTCCCACTAGCAATTATGCTCGGGCTCTTTGCCTGGATGGGGTTAGCGCGCTTCGTTAGAACCGAATTTTTGACACTTCGGGAACGAGAGTTTGTTGATGCAGCTAGGGTTGCAGGAGCATCCGACCGAAGAATTATCTTTAAGCACATTCTTCCTAATGCAGTTGGAATTATTGTAGTTGTCGGTACTTTACTTTTGTCGGGCGCAATTCTTGCCGAGACAGCGTTGAGTTACCTGGGATTTGGGGTCAGACCCCCTGATGTTTCTCTTGGTCTCTTAATCAGTGAATACCAAGGCAGTTTCAGCATCAGTCCTTGGCTCTTCTGGTGGCCAGGCACACTCATCATTTCCATTGCACTCTGCATTAACTTCATTGGTGACGGGCTGCGTGACGCATTTGATCCGCGTCAGAGACGACACATTTCAATGAAGGATCGTAAATTGGCTAAAGAAGCGAATAGGCAAGATATCTAGTGAGCTCTCTTCATTCGTTCTCTAATGATGTAAGCAGCTTGACCGCTAACGCTGTTGAGGCTGCTACTCATGCTCTCTTCTCCCCCGTGGTTGCTTTCGGTAAAGGTGAGGCCGCTTCCATACCAGCCAAATTTTTTGTCGGCGATCCAACGTTGCTTTCCGCTAGCAGGTGCAACCCATACTCTGGTTTTTCCCCCGATATGAATAATCGCAAGGGACCACTTGGTTTCAAGATCCAAAACATCGGCATAACGAATGAGCTGCGTCGTGAGCGGGTTTACAACTTCAACGGCATCGGTACCGATAATAAGTTTGGGTTTGATCCAAATGGCGTAAACAACCACACTAAGGAAAGCACACGTTCCAAGCTCGACCATAGTTTGCATTGCGCTAGTACCGACAAGAACGCTGTTGACACCAAAAAGCAGGATGAGTACATAAGCACAGCCGGCCCAAACAAAGTTACTTCGTGGTCTAAAAGTTTCAATCATATTCTAAGTATCGCAGGAGAAACAAAATGAGCAAAGTGAACGAGTCCGTACTTCAAGTATCCAATTACAGCGTTGATTTTTGGGTTGAGGGAGTCTGGTATCCAGCTGCCATAAATATGAACTTCGAAGTAAAGGCAGGAAAGGTTTTAGCGATCGTTGGAGAGTCAGGTTCAGGAAAATCGACTACCGCAATGGGCCTGATGGATCTCTTAGCTTCAAATGCTCGTGTTGCTGGAAGCGTGAAAGTCAAGGGCCAAGAGATGATCGGGGCCAAGCAGTCATTGCTGCGTAAAACTCGTGGCGCTGAAGTTGCTTACATTTTTCAAGAGCCAATGACTGCGCTTAACCCTTTGTACACAATTGGATTTCAGATCGTTGAAACATTGCGCACGCACTTTGATATGGGGCCTCAAGAAGCAAAGGTTCGCGCCGTCGAATTAATCACGATGGTTGAAATTCCAAATCCGGAAGCCTCTTTCGATAAATACCCTCATCAGCTTTCAGGTGGTCAGCGCCAGCGCGCCATGATTGCCCAATCTCTAGCATGCGACCCAGGGTTACTTGTCGCTGATGAACCCACAACTGCACTTGATGTGACCGTCCAAGCTGAAATCCTGGATTTAATCCGTAACCTTCGCGATAGATTGAACTCGGCAATTTTACTGATCACTCACGACATGGGTGTAGTTGCAGATTTAGCGGATGACATTCTTGTTATGAAGGATGGAAACACTGTTGAATATGGAACTGCTGATCAAATCTTTAACAAGCCTCAGCACCCATACACTCAAGAACTCTTAGCCGCTGTTCCAAAACTCGGTTCAGTTGCAGTTCGAAAACTCAATCCCGAACTTATTGGGCTACCACCAGTATTGAAGTTAGAAAATGTTTCTATTGAATACCCTAAAAAAGGTCGGGTTCCAGCATTTCGTGCAGTAACTGATTTCAGTCTTGAAATTTACCCTGGTGAAATCGTTGGCCTTGTTGGTGAATCAGGTTCAGGTAAGACAACGGTAGGCCGGGCAGCAATTGGGTTATTGCCGATTGTTGAAGGAACTATTTCAGTTGCAGGCAAGAGTATTTCTAAGCCAACGGCGCAAGAGCTTCGTGAGATCCGTACACATACAGGAATTGTTTTCCAAGATCCTGGGAGCTCACTCAATCCTCGTTTGCCTATTGGTGAAAGTATAGGAGAGCCACTACTTCTGTCAGGTGATGCCAAGGGTGCAGAGCTAGATCGACGAGTTGAGGAGTTGCTGGATAGCGTTGAGTTACCGCGCTCTTATCGAAACCGTTACCCACATGAGCTTTCAGGTGGTCAGCGCCAACGTGTGGGTATTGCTCGCGCACTCGCCTTAACTCCGGACTTGTTAATTGCAGATGAACCAACATCCGCACTCGATGTATCCGTTCAGGCACGCTTTCTTGATCTATTGCAATCGTTACAGGACCAACTGAAATTTGCCTGTCTTTTCATCAGCCACGATTTAGCTGTCGTTGACATCTTGTCGCACCGAATTGCTGTTATGCAGAATGGTCGACTGGTAGAAGTTGGTACCAGAGATCAGATCTTGAAGTCTCCTCGTGAGGATTACACCAAGCGTCTTATTTCAGCGGTTCCAGTTCCGGATCCTGCCGAGCAAAAGATTCGACGCGAAGCTCGTCTATCACTCAAGTAATTCTGACTTGATCTTTGCTAGCTAACATCCCGGCCTTTGCTGTAGCCACTTTATTGTTGGTGATGGTCCCTGGCCAAGGAGTGGCTATGGTTCTACGACAGTCGATTCTGGGAGGCAGTAAAGCCGCTTTTATGTCATCGCTTGGCAACTGTGCAGGAATTCTGACATGGAGTATTTCCAGTGCGATTGGGTTATCGGCAATCTTTGCCACATCAGAATTGGCATACGCAGTATTAAAGTGGGCTGGTGTTGCGTTCCTAGTAATAGTTTCATTGCAGACTTTGTATTCATTGCGGTTCGAGTTCGGAAAATTTGATTTAGAAAGTCGAAATGATCCGGGTTCGTGGGGCTCATTTAGGTTGGGGTTAGTCACCAACCTCACTAATGTTAAAGCCGCGGTATATGCGGTGGCCTTCTTACCCGCCTTCGTGCCAAACAATTTTTCTCTGGCTTGGGGCATTTTTATCTTTGGATCAATCTGGGCTGGTATATCGATAACCTGGAACATATTTCTAATTTGGACCGTTAAAAGGTCAGCCAACTTAATACAAAGGCCCACAGTCCGGCGTGTACTTACCGCTATATCGGCTTTGGGAATAATGGGGTTGGCAATCGGGCTAGCGTTTTCCTCCGGCCGTTAACCCTTCAATAAATTGTAAACTGTTGTGGAATATCAATTCCTGGTCGTAATCCATAGTTGCTACATGGTAACTATTTACTAACTCGATTCGATTTTTATTGAGTGATCCAATTTCCCTTAGAATGATGTCAGTATTTGAAACTGGCAGGGTGTGGTCATCCACCGAATGGAATAGTTGAACTGGAACGGTTATCTGTCCAAGGTTCTTGCGGGTGACACGAAGCATTTTTAATAACTGATAGACGCCTCTAGTTGGCAAAGCGTCATAACCCCATTCAGTAACGCCGGGGCGCTTGATGTCATCGCCAACACTTGTGCGCATTTTTTGAAGACGCGAAAGAAAAAACGCTAATTCGACAGGTATTCCACGGACGTGAATCATTGGATTAACCAAGACCAGTCCTGTAATCGCATCGTTATTGGCGATACTCACATTGAGGACAGTTGAACCGCCCATAGATAAACCAATCAAGAAAATTGTCTCGCAGGTTTTTTGGAGCTCACTTAATTCGGAGGAAACCTTTGCTGGCCATTCTTCCCATTTGACCTTGTTGAGATCTTCTGGCTTTGTCCCGTGACCTGGCAATAAAGGAACCCGAACGGTATATCCGTGAGAATTTAGAAACTCTCCCCAAGGACGCATTGACGCAGGCGACCCAGTAAATCCATGGACCAACAAGACTCCTATATGAGCATTCTTACCAGTTCCTTGCGCAGACCAATCTTGCATCCATCCTGCTGGTGCTCCTTCAACTGCCATGTAGAAAATTGTAGGACCTGACTGATGTCAGTTCAATGACATACGATCCTTCCTATGGTGAACATTGGTGAAACTCCACTTTCGCAGATCACCTTTGCCGTATTAGATCTAGAAACTTCTGGTGGCTCCCCCAATAAAGGTGCCGGGATTACTGAAATAGGCGTTGTTAAAGTTAAAGGGGGGCAAGTGCTTGGAACCTTTCAAAGTTTTGTAGATCCAGGCCATTCAATTCCTTATTTCATCACTGAGCTAACTGGAATCTCAGATGAGATGTTGATATCTGCGCCATTTGTAGATGAACTTCTTCCTACGCTTTTTGAGTTTATAGGTACTCCAGATGAAACGGTTTTGGTTGCCCATAATTCACCATTTGACGTGAGCTTTTTAAAAGCGGCGGCGCTCGTTCACGAATTTGAATGGCCTAAATACTTAACCGTAGATACGGCACGCTTGGCCCGTGCAGTGCTAGATCCCGAAGAAGTCAAAAACTGTAAATTAGGAACTCTGGCTACATTTTTTAATGCAGGCACTTCGCCTACTCACCGGGCGCTGGATGATGCCCTCGCAACTGTTGATGTGCTTCATGGGCTTATTGAGAGACTAGCCGGCCACGATGTTGTTACCTTTGAAGCTTTGCGCAACTTTCCATCAAAAAAGAAGAGGATTAAGCGCCCAATTTCTGACTAAGTTCAGCCCAATCAGAAACCAATCTCTGCGAAGCTCCAGAATCAATTGCCTCAACCGCTCGCGACAAACCTGACTTGATTCGATCATGCAGATTAAGTGCAAAATTTCCTTCATAGGCTGCAATCGCTGCAGCAGCATTGAGAACAACTGCATCTCTAGGTGCACCTTTTTCGCCTTTAAAAATCCCCATAGTTATGCGGGCATTTTCCTGTGAGTCTCCCCCGACTAACGCTGAAATTGGAGCCCTAGAAATCCCAAAATCTAAGGGGTCTAAAAGATCGCTGGAGATCTCTCCATTTCCAATTGTTAATACTGAGGTAGTTGTAGCTAATGTGATTTCATCTAGCCCATCATCGCCGCGGAAAACAAAACCATCAACACCTCGATCACCAAGAACCTGAGCCATGACCAAATGCATTCGATCATTTGCAACACCTATTGCGGCAGCGTGTGGTCTAGCCGGGTTAGCAAGTGGTCCCAGGATGTTAAATACTGTTGGCGTGCCTAATTCTTCGCGAGCAGCTCCGGCAAATCTCATCGCCGGGTGGAACACTGGCGCAAAGCAAAATCCAATTCCTAACTTAATAAAAGTTTCTTCTACGCCGGCTCCATCAAGATTGATATTGATGCCTAGCGCTTCTAGTAAATCAGCCGATCCAGATTTTGATGAGGCTGCTCGGTTACCATGTTTGATAACTTTTACTCCAGCAGCGGCTGCAACTATGGCCGCAGTTGTCGAGATATTGATTGTATGAGCGCCATCTCCTCCGGTTCCAACGGTGTCGACTGCTCGCTCTTTGATTGAAATTGGCCCACAGTGTTGATACATCTGCTCAACAAGTGCGCTTACCTCCTCGGAAGTTTCGCCTTTACTTTTCAAGGCGATGAGAAAGGATTTGATGAGTGTGATATCAGCGTTATCACTCAAAATTTCATTCATGCACCATTGCACATCGGGTGCTGCAAGATCCAAGCCAGATTGCAATCGTGATAGGTGTTCATCCCACCTGGACTGCGTCATGGAGTTAGTTAAGCAGAGACGAGATTGTTGCCGCGCAATAATTGCGCCGCAGTCTTTGCCAGTGTGAATGGGTCAATCGGGTGCACCACAGATGCTTCAGCCATTGACCAAGCAGCCAGCCACGCATCTTCTTTTCGGCCAGTAATCAATAAGACCGGCGGGCAGTTGAAAACTTCATCCTTTAACTGCCGAGCGATTCCCATGCCACCCTCTTGAGAGGCCTCACCATCTAGAATGAAAAGATCGGCGCGGGATCCTCCACCGATGCTTTTGCCATCGACGTAGGCACGCAATGCCGCCCCTGTAGCAAACTCGTGAATTTCGTGCTCAGGTAGATCTGTGGCGACTCTACGCCCCAGAGCAGATGAGATAGAGGCACGTACCGATGCATCATCGGAGTAAACAATTATTTGCTTCTTCATCTCTGACATAGGGCAAAGTCTATTCTCGTCAGGCAGCTGTTTCGACCCATTTACCCCGTGAAAAATGTGTTTTTCACCGTGATCCGTTTCACCCACGATTTGGTCCAAAACCAGCGTCAAAAGACAAGGGCAACAAGACGGCAAGGGTAATTTCGGGAATAATCAGTCCTATGTCGAGCACCCTTGCACACCAAAAAATCACCAGGCCAAATGCGGTGGCTGTTGGAACGATTGTGTGGCTTGCGAGTGAACTCATGTTCTTCGCCGCATTATTTGCAATGTATTTCACCATTCGGGCGGTTCAAGGACCACAAATTTGGGCAGAGTCAACCGAGCTTTTGAGTATCCCTTTTGCTGCCGTTAACACAACAATTTTGGTGTTGTCATCTGTTACCTGCCAGTTCGGAGTATTTGCAGCCGAGCGTTTTCAAAACCGCAGAACTGGTTCCCTACTTCAGATTGGCAAATGGGGAATGCGTGAATGGTTTGCGACAACATTTATTATGGGCGCGATTTTCGTATCAGGACAAATTTATGAATACGCCAAGTTGGTATCTGAAGGTCTATCACTATCATCAAATGCTTATGGCTCTGTTTTCTACATCGCAACCGGATTCCACGGATTGCACGTAACTGGTGGTCTCATTGCATTCTTAATTGTCATGGTTCGCGTGGCTAAGGCAAGACGCTTTACCCATCAGCAGGCAACCACTGCAATTGTTGTTTCTTATTATTGGCACTTCGTTGATGTTGTGTGGATCGCACTTTTCTCCGCGATCTACCTGATTAAGTAGTAAGGAAGTTAATTGAAGCGTTTATCCCGCTACCGTCGCCACAAGGCGGTTGGACCCCTGCTACTTTTCTTTGCGCTCTTGGGTGTTGGAGCAACATTTAGCGTTGCTAGTGCACAAACAACTACCGAAACAACCAAGGTAGATCGCTCAGTTCAAATTGAAGAAGGTCGTCAGATTTTCTTGAAGGGTTGCTCTTCTTGTCACGGCATCAACGCTGAAGGTGCACAAATAGCCCCGTCTCTCATCGGCGTTGGCGCTGCATCTGTTGATTTCCAAGTAGGTACTGGGCGCATGCCAATGGCCGATATGAGTTCACAAGCAATGCGCAAAGATCCTCTTTATAACGCCGAGGAAACCGCTGCATTAGCGGCCTATGTTGCCTCGTTGGCACCGGGTCCTGAAATTCCTGCTGAATCATCTCTTAACTATGAACGAGATGGAAAGACTGCAGAAGGTGGAGAATTATTTCGCAATAACTGCGCAATGTGTCACAACTTTGCCGGTCAAGGCGGTGCCTTGACTCAAGGTAAGTACGCACCAACACTCATGGGTGTGGATCCAAAACATATTTATGAAGCAATGGTGACAGGCCCGCAATCCATGCCAGTCTTTAGCGATAAAACAATTACTCCAGAAGAGAAGCTTTCAATTATTAAGTGGATCAAGTCCGCTGAAAAAGAACCTAATCTCGGTGGTGCATCTTTGGGTCGAGTTGGTCCAGTAACCGAAGGTTTACTGGGTTGGGTATTGGGACTTGGTGTGCTAATTGGTGTTGCAGTATGGCTTGCAATGAAGGCGAGATAAGCAGATGAGCAATCAGATTGAACCAATAAAGGATCCAGGACTGCCTGCCCATGTGCATCGCCAAGCAGATATTGATCCAGCAGCAGCTGATCGCGCAGAACGTCAAGTAGCTACACTGTTTTGGATCTCTGCACTTGGAGCAATTTTATTAATCGTTTCGTATGTTTTCATCCCTCAGGACGAGTTCATTTTTATTCCTGTAATGGGAAATCAGAACGCGCATCAACTAGGACTTGGTCTTGGTATGGCTATCTCCTTGTTCTTTATCGGTATGGGAGCAATTCATTGGGCCAAAACATTAATGCCGGATACAGAAGTGGTTGCACAGCGCCATGAATTCAGATCATCTGATGAAGATAGAAAAGATTTTGTAGATACCGTAAAAAGTGGTGCAAGTGCATCAGCTCTTGGCCGTCGTTCGTTAATTAAAAGATCACTTGGTGCAGCCCTTGGTTTATCACTTGTTTCACCTATCGTGCTGTTGCGTGATTTAGGTCCATTGCCTGGTAAAGAGTTAGAAAAAACCACCTGGAAATCTGGAACTCACTTAGTAACAGATCCGGGAAATCGACGAATCAAGGCTTCAGATCTTGAGGTCGGCGCGGTTGCTCAGGTTCTTCCAGAAATCGAGGATCCAGAACACCGGAAGTTGAGCGATATCGCCAAAGATGCCGTGCTTTTGATTCGTCTGCGCCCAGCAGAGTTCAACCTAGAACCTGAAAAGCTTGCCATGACCCATGACGGCATCATCGCCTTTTCAAAGATCTGCTCACACATGGGATGCGCTGTAGCCTTGTATGAGCAGCAAACTAAGCATCTGCTGTGCCCATGTCACCAATCGACCTTTGATGTGACCCGCGCAGCGAAGGTTATATTTGGACCTGCGGCGCGTCCACTTCCGCAGTTAGATATCACAGTGGACAACGAGGGTTACCTCGTAGCCCGTAAACCATTCTCCGAACCCGTCGGACCTAGCTTCTGGGAGCGTGACTCACAATGAGCGTTGAAGCCCGTTTAGGTAGTGCAGCTAACTTTGTCGATGAACGTACAGGGGCAGCTAAATGGATGAAGAAGAACCTGCAAAAGGTCTTCCCAGATCACTGGTCCTTCCTGCTCGGTGAAGTTGCACTGTACTCATTTGTGATCTTGTTGCTCTCTGGAACTTTTTTAACTTTTTGGTTTGATCCTTCACAACGCGAAGTTGTTTATGAGGGTAGCTATGAACCACTAGAAGGTATAAAAATGTCAGCTGCTTACGCATCGGCATTGCACATCTCATTCGAAGTTCGTGGCGGTTTGTTGATGCGCCAAATTCACCACTGGGCGGCGCTAATTTTCATGGCAGCAATTGTTGCCCACCTTTTACGCGTTTTCTTTACTGGTGCATTTCGTAAACCACGCGAAGGTAACTGGATAATTGGTGTCGGACTCTTGACCTTGGGAATCGTTGAGGGATTCCTTGGATACTCACTTCCTGATGACTTGCTGTCAGGAACTGGAATTCGCATTGCGGAAGCGATAATTCAAGCCTTACCTGTGGTTGGTTCCTATCTTGCCTACTTTGCATTTGGTGGTGCGTTTCCGGGCGAGGCCTTCATCCCGCGGATTTATACCGTTCACGTTCTACTGTTGCCGGGCGCATTTTTGGCACTGATTACCGCTCACTTGATGTTGGTGTGGTATCAAAAGCACACTCAGTATCCAGGTCCAGGTCGTACAGAAAAAAATGTTGTGGGATATCCATTGATGCCAACATATATGGCTAAAGCTGGCGGATTCTTCTTTATTGTTTTTGGAGTTACCGCATTTCTTGCAGCCGTTGCATCTATAAACCCAATTTGGTTATATGGACCGTATACGCCTGGGCAAATTTCTGCCGGATCTCAACCAGACTGGTACATGGGCTGGTTAGATGGACTTGTCCGCATGGCTCCCCCAATTGAAACCCACGCACTGGGTTACACAATCTCCTGGAACATTTTGATTCCCGGATTAATAATTCCAGGAATCTTATTTACTGGAATGGCGCTATATCCATTCATTGAAGCGTGGATTACTGGTGACAAGCGTGAGCATCACCTATTGGACCGCCCTCGTAATGCGCCAAACCGCACCGCACTAGGTGCCATGTCATTGACATTCATGTTGGTTTGTTTGATTAATGGTGGCAATGACATCATCGCAACCCATTTCCACCTTTCCATTAATCAAATCATGTGGATGACACGCTTTGGTGTATTGATTCTGCCTCCAATTGCTTTCATCGTTACAAAGCGCATTTGCTTGTCATTGCAGAGGGCAGACCGTGAGCTTGTGCTTCATGGACGTGAAACAGGAACTCTTCTGCGTTTGCCGCATGGCGAGTTTGTCGAAGTCCATGAACCAATTTCGCCAGAAAAAGCCTACTTGCTTACTTCACACGAACAACTACCAGCACTTGAACTACCAGCAGTTGATGGACGCGGAGTAAAACGTGCAGGAGCGCTACGCAACAAGCTACGCGCACGTATGAGCGTTGCAAATGCTGAAGCGATCACAAAAGTCTCAGAGAATGATCTCAAGGAGATCGAACACCACTAACGCTGGTTCTTTAGGATTCGCAGAGCGTTTTAAGCTTTACTAAGGATTTTGCCATCCACTTTGGATTGTGTGCCGTAGCGCCGGTCTTTTTTAACCACCATTTGGCGTAGACAGGAATGTTGGTGGCATCAAAGGATTCAGTTACTTGCGTAACACCAGTGCCGAGTTCTACAAGTTCGTAGTTCCAGGTCCATTTCATTAAGTGACACCATGAGATTTTGCGGTTTTCCTCAAAAGCCACAACAGTATTTTTGATCCTGTATGGAAATTTAATCTTCATCGCCATGTTAAATGTTGCCCCTAGAAATAATCGTTCAGGACCTGATACTGAATGAGAAATCGTTTTCGAGCCATCGAAAAGCTTGTGCGATGCAGGATCTGCCAAAAATTCAAAGATCTCTGAAGCCGATGCTTTAATTTCGATTCGAGCAGCAGTCTTATACTGAGATTCTGTTGGCAGAATCTGAGCTCTTTCTACGTTCATCAGTGAGATGAAGAGGTAACTGGCTTTTCGTACTCCGTCACCATTCCAATTATTGAAATAACCAAAGAACCCAATGCAATTAGAGCCAGCCACCAGCCAATTACAAGGCCCAGTCCAAGTGCGCAGGCACTAAGGGCTACTGGCAAAGGCCACCAAGAATGTGGGCTGTAAAAACCAAGTTCGCCCGCCCCATCTGCAATCTCTGCTGTCAGATTATCCTCAGGAAGAACTGTGCCAATGCGCTTTTGTGTAAACCAAACATAAAAACCAATCATGCCTGCCAAACATGCAGACAAGAGCAAGCCACTGACTCCCAGAGGTTCGCCGCCGATCATGGCGTAAACGACGGTCACAATTACATAGAAAACCGAGAGTCCGCCAAAAAGCTTCCAGGAAGCCTTCACTTTTTGTGTCCTCCCTCAGTCTTTACATGTGGGTGGTGTAAATCAAATGCTGGTCGCTCACTTGAAATGCGAGGCATTGATAAGAAGTTGTGGCGCGGTGGTGGACAGGATGTTGCCCATTCTAAGGAGCTGCCGTAACCCCATGGGTCATCAACCTCGACCTTTGGAGAATTACGGGTAATCCAAATATTTATCGCAAATGGAATCATTGAAAGCGCTAACAAGAATGAACCAATAGTTGAAACTGTGTTCATAAATGTAAAGCCATCAGTTGGTAAATAATCTGCGTATCTGCGCGGGAATCCCTTGATACCCAACCAGTGCTGAATCAAGAAAGTTAAGTGGAAACCTACAAATAGCGTCCAAAAGTGAATCTTGCCCAGACGCTCGTTCAGCATACGACCCGTCATCTTTGGCCACCAGAAATAGAACCCGGCGAACATGGAGAACACCACGGTTCCAAAGAGTACGTAATGGAAGTGAGCCACCACGAAGTAGCTGGCAGAGACTGCAAAATCCAAGGGTGGTGAGGCCAAAATAATTCCTGTTAAACCGCCAAATAGGAAAGTCACAAGGAAGCCCATGACCCACAACATCGGAGTCTCAAAGGTCACGTGCCCTCGCCACATGGTTCCGATCCAGTTAAAGAATTTAACGCCAGTCGGAATACCAATCAAAAATGTCATAAACGAGAAGAAAGGCAGTAATACCTGACCGCTTGCAAACATGTGGTGAGCCCATACAGATACCGACAAAGCAGCAATCGCAATTGTGGCTGCAATTAAACCTAGGTAACCAAAGATTGGTTTGCGACTAAACACCGGCAAAATCTCTGTAACGATTCCAAAGAATGGAAGGGCAAGAATATAAACCTCGGGGTGACCAAAGAACCAGAATAGATGCTGCCACAACATGGCTCCACCGTTAGCAGGATCAAAAAGATGCGATCCGTACAGACGATCAGATTCCAAACCTAGAAACGCTGCAGCCAAAGGAGGAAATGCAAGTAGAACAAGAATTGATGTCAAAAGTACGTTCCAGGAAAAAATAGACATACGGAACATAGTCATGCCTGGTGCGCGCATTGTGAAAATAGTTGTAATGAAGTTAACGCCACCCAAAATGGTTCCAACACCACTGATTGCTAAGCCAATTAACCATAAGTCGCCACCGATACCAGGTGAGTACTGAGCATTTGCTAACGGGGCGTATGCGGTCCAACCGAAGGAAGCAGCTCCTCCAGGAGATAAGAATCCTGCGAAGGTCATTAATCCACCGAAGAGGAACAGCCAATAAGAAAACATATTCAAACGAGGAAAAGCTACGTCTGCAGCGCCGATTTGTAGCGGCATGATCACATTCGCAAAACCAACAAATAAAGGCGTTGCAAACATAAGCAACATGATGGTCCCGTGCATGGTGAAGATCTGGTTGTACTGTTCGTTACTTAAGAACTGCATTCCAGGACGTGCCAATTCTGCACGCAGGGCAAGGGCCAGTACGCCAGCGATTAAAAACCAGGCAAATGAAGTCATCAGGTACATGTACCCGATCGTCTTGTGGTCGGTTGAAGTAATCCACTTTACGAAAGAGTTACCTTTCTTAGTGGGTCTAACCCCGGTCGCAGTTATAGTCGGACGTTCAGCATAGGTTGTCATGCTTGGCTCCCCTTGAGTGTTTCTAGGTAAGTATCAAATTCGGCAGGTGTAACTACTTTCACCGTGAAAAGCATCTGCGAATGGTTTCGTCCACACAAAATATTGCATCTGCCTGGATATTCGCCAAGCTTTTGAGCAGTGAACTCGAGTTCATTTGTAACGCCTGGAAGGTTTTGCATTTGAATCATGAATGCTGGAATCCAAAATCCATGCACAACATCGTTGGAAGTAATGGTGTAGCGGACACGCTCCCCCAATGGAACTACCAATGTTGGAGGTTGAGTAGGAGTGCCAGTTACAACAGCTTTCGCGCCGGCTTCGGGATATCCAAACTGCCATGACCACTGAAAACCTTCTACGGTGATTTCATGCGCGTAGGTATCTGTCTTTTCCGTAATCTTATTTTGACTTTCAACTGTGAAAAAGAAAAGGACCGCAACTATGACAAAGGGAATCAGCGTGTATGCAACTTCAATAGGTATGTTGTATTGAGTTTGCTTTGGAAATTCAGGTCCATCTTTTTTGCCACGATGAAAAACCGCCGGCCACAAAATTAGAATTAATGTAAAAACTCCCACAACACCAGCGGCAATCCATGCACCTTGCCATAGGGATAAGGATGCATCGTTGACACTTGAAACTCCTTCAGGAAATCCCCAATCAGTTGTACCAGAACAACTAGTTAACAGCAGGATTGGTGCAACAAGAAGAAGAGCTCGAAGGCGAGCTAAAAGAGTGCGCGGTGACATGGGCTAAGGATAGTTTGTATTGGCTCCGAGCGTGGCATGAGCGTATTCGGGCCAGCAGGTGGTGCTCCTCACATCTACTTCAGATATAGCGCAATTTCATCGGCCGCTGCTTGCCCATATGCCTCGGCAAATCGGGCAACGAATTCAGCATTAGTAAAGCGATATTCCTGTGTTCCTAAAGTTTCGATGACATAGGTGGCAATTAAGGCGCCTAATTGTGCGCATCGCTCGTGCGAAAGTCCCCATGCCAAACCAGCAATAAATCCAGATCTAAAGGAGTCACCGACACCTGTTGGATCTTTTTTCGCTTTTTCCTGAGGGCAGCCGACTTGAACAAACTCCCCAGATGCACTTTCGACTTTGGCACCCTTTGATCCCAGGGTCACAACTCTGAACTTTACTTGCTTTAAAATCTCCTGGTCGCTCCAACCAGTCTTTTGCATCGCCAGTGCTAATTCATACTCATTTAAGAATAAATAGGCCGCCCCTTGAATGAGCAACTTAATTTCTTCTCCGCTCATTCGTGCCATTTGCTGTGAGGGATCTGCAGCAAAGGCAATCCCTTGCTGTCTACAGACTTCAGAATGTCGAAGCATCGCTTCAGGATCATCAGGTGAAATCACCATCATGTCCAGCCGACCTACCTTGTCCATGATCGGAGAAAGTTCAATATTACGAGCCTCGGACATGGCACCAGGAAAAAAAGATGCAATCTGATTGAGCTCTTGATCTGTTGTTACAACAAAGTGTGCGGTGTGCAAAGTTGTCGAGACTAAAGCATGGGAAGTGTCTACTCCGTGGCGCGAGAGCCAGGCTTCGTAATCAGCCCAGTCTTTTCCTACTGCTGCAATCAAAATTGGATTGAGTCCGAGTACGCCCATTCCAAATGCGATGTTTGCCGCGCATCCCCCACGACGCACATCCAGACTGTCAACCAGAAATGACAAAGACACTTTTTCCAATGATCCTGCAACAAGAGAATCGGTAAACTTTCCAGAGAAAGTCATTAAGTGATCAAGGCCGACCGAACCCGCTACACCAATTTTCATGTAGGGATACTAGTGCGAGAAGAGCAGATGCTTAGTTGAATGAATCGCCACACGCACAAGAGCCTTGTGCATTGGGATTATCAATTGTAAAACCTTGCTTTTCGATTGTGTCTACGAAATCGATGGTTGCACCTGAAAGATACGGATCACTCATTTTGTCCGTAATGACCTTTACCGAGCCAAATTCGCGAACGACATCGCCATCCATGTTTCGATCATCAAAGTAGAGCTGGTACTTAAGTCCTGAACATCCACCAGGTTGAACTGCAACGCGTAGGTTGAGATCGTCGCGACCTTCTTGAGCGAGCAGGGCTGAAACCTTTGCTGCAGCTACTTCGGTCAGAAGTATTCCAGTTGTTGTGGTTGCCTCAGTTGTCATTTTCTCTCCTTGATTGAATACAGCACCTAGCCTACCCCTCGGATCTCACACTTGCGACTCCAACCCGTGCGCGACACCTGCTCTATAGTTGCACCATGAGTACTAATGAGAGCAAAGGCCGTCCAACCCCAACGCGCAAAGAGGCTGAATCAAAGCGCAAGGTTTCATCGTTAGCCCCCGTGGTAACAAAAGATCAGAAACGAGCATCAAAGGCTTTAGCTCGCCAAGACCGCCTGGCCCAACGTGCGGCATATCTTCGTGGTGAAGAGTCGGCATTGCCTTCTAGAGATCGCGGACCTGCCCGTCGTTTTGTTCGAAACTATGTAGATTCACGCCGTTCAGTTGGTGAGTACTTCTTGCCGATTATCTTCGTTGTACTTGTCTTAACTTTGTTCCCAATCGCAGCGTTGCAATATGGGGCTATCGCCTTGATGTACGCAGTGTTATTGGTTGCTGTTATTGATGGAATTGTGCTTTCTCGCAAGATTCGTAAAGCAATCGAAACAAAGTTTCCAGGCACTTCAACTAAGGGTCTAGGAATGTATGCCTGGCTTCGTTCTACGCAGATGCGACGTTTGCGTGCACCACACCCTCAAGTAAAAGTTGGAGAAAAATTTAACTAAACCAAGCCTTTACGGGCGTGGTCTAGGGCTTTCATTTTTCTTTGGATCGCGCTCTGGAAGGTTTCCAAGTGCGGCATCGATTGCTTTCATCACTTCGGCTTCCAACTTCACACCTGCTGCCTTTACATTTTCCTTCACCTGCTTTGGCTTTGTCGCTCCCATAATTGCAGATGACACATTTGGATTTTGGAGTACCCAAGCGATTGCCAGTTGACCCATAGTCAAACCAACACCCTCGGCGATTGGCTTAAGTTTCTGCACAGCTTCCAAAACCTCTTCGCGCATCCAGCCCTTGATCATGTTTGCGCCGCTGCCCTTATCGGTTGCACGAGATCCAGCTGGGGCCTTCTTGCCAGGTAGATATTTTCCTGTCAAAACACCTTGCGCCATTGGTGACCACACAATTTGGCCGATGCCCTCTTTTTGTGAAAGAGGAACTACTTCTGCTTCGATTACACGCCACAACGCTGAATACTGCGGTTGGCTAGAAACAAAGCGGTTGTATCCGCGCTTGTCTTGAATCGAAAGTGCCGACTTGATCTGTTCTGCATTCCATTCAGAAAAACCTATGTAGTGAACCTTGCCAGCACGAATTAAATCATCAAAAGCGCTGAGTGATTCTTCCAAAGGTGTTTCGTAATCAAAGCGGTGCATTTGATATAAATCAATGTGATCAGTTTGTAGACGCTTTAAAGATGCGTTACAAGATTCAATGATGTGTTTTCTCGACAAGCCACGATCATTTTTGCCGGTTCCTGTCGGCCAATACACCTTGGTAAATAATTCATAGGATTCACGCTTCACACCTTTGAGCGCTTTACCCAAAACGCTCTCGGCTTTGGTACCTGCGTAAACATCGGCGGTATCAAAGGTTGTAATACCAACATCAAGGGCTGCTTTTACACACTTGATTGCTGCATCAGCCTCGATCTGGTTTCCATGAGTAATCCAGTTTCCGTATGAGATTTCAGAAACGTACATTCCGGTACTGCCAAGGCGTCTGTATTCCATGTTGCAGAGCCTACGACTTGCGCGCCTGGTTGCCAAGCCCAAACAGATGTGGCACGGTTTGCCCACAACTACATAGCTCACTTGCTAGGGGAAGTTCGGTGAAAATCCGACGCTGACCCGCAACCGTAAGATTCCAAACTTTGACATCTAAATGTTGAAGTCAGAATTAAGTCGGATTACCTATCAAGTGTAGATGAGACAAACACCCGCCGAGGTTTGCGGGGTGTGCTCCTACCACTAGAAGTGATGTGACTGTAATCCCTTCTTAGTGCGGTTCACTCCCTGTGAGACTCTTTTTATTTGAGAGGCTACACAGCAATGAAGTTCAAAATATTTTTAACACTGATTTTACTTTTCTCTTTTTTAACACCTACTGCCCAAGCTGCAGATAAGGGTTGGCGTTACTGGGGTTATTTTCAAACAGCTCCGGGAAAAACAACATGGACCGCGGCAATGACTGGGCCCACGGTAGATATCGCGGATGGCTCTGTTCAAGGTTTTTCCTTTGTTTTTGATTCGACAGATATTCCGTCAACAGCACCTCGAGTCAAGCCAGATTTTAAAGCGATCTGTGCCGGAGTGAAAAAAGACAACGACACAAAAAGAATTGCTCTTGTCATTGATTTTGGCTCATCGCTCTATGCACCTAAGGGTGAAAAAGTTCAAAAGACAATCACGCGTTGTGTTCGTACCGCAATCCAATCGCAGGGTATTGATGTATTAGGTCAGGTGGCAAAGGTGCGTGGCGATGCCTCTGGGTTGATTTGCGGAATCGCTGGATATCCCGCAAAGGAATGTGGCTTAGAAATTACCACTCCTAAAGGGTTAATCAAGAAGTAATCGATGACAAAACTGTCACTGCACCCACTGACATGGTGGATTTGGGCTATCGGATTGGCTATTTCAGTCATTCGATTTGATAGCCCACTATTCACCGCTGTGTGTGTGGGCGCAGTGGCGGTTGTCGTTTTTCTAAATCGTGAAGATGCCCCATGGGGTAGAAGTTTTAATTGGACGATAAAGATTTCGTTGTGGATTCTTGCGATCAGGACAGTCATTGGTGTGCTGATCGGGGTCCCTATCCCTGGAACTACTTTATTCACACTGCCGCGAGTGCCTCTGCCCAACTGGATGCCTGGTATTCGAATTGGTGGAGCAGTGACTGTAGAACGAATTTCATCGGCCGTTACTGAAGGAATAATCATTTGCGGCATCATTATCATTTTTGGAGCAGCGGCTTCGCTGACAAGTCCTCATAGATTATTGCGAGTTATGCCTGTCTACATCTATGAATTTGCCATCTCGGTCGTAATTGCAACATCAGTTCTTCCTCAACTCGTCTCTTCAGTTTCTAGAATCAGGCAGGCACAAAAATTGCGTGGTCAAAGCTTGCGAGGTTTTGCATCCTGGAAACGAGTAGCAATCCCATTGCTTGAAGAATCCCTCGCACGATCTTTAGATTTAGCAGCGGCGATGGATAGCCGTGGTTATGGAGTCAGTAGAAAACGCTCGCGCTATCGTCCAATTAATTGGCGTAAAACGGATTTTGCTGTCATCGCAACTTCATTATGTGTCTTGGGCTTGTCATGATCAAATTTTCTAATGTCTCTCTCATTTATCCGAATTCAACTACAACTGTTTTGGAAAACTTAAACCTAGAAATTGCTGAAGGTGAAATGGTTTTGGTCATTGGATCCACTGGTTCGGGTAAATCATCTTTATTACGGCTGATCAATGGCCTGGTTCCCCACCACACTGGTGGAATCTTGGCCGGCGACGTCAGCGTTGATGGCATCTCGACTCAATTGGTAAAGCCAGGTGGCATGGCCCACCTCATTGGGATCGTGGGTCAAAACCCAGCCAATGGCTTCGTCGCAGATACTGTTGAAGAAGAGCTGGCCTTTGGCATGGAGGCGTTGAATCTTCCGAATGATGTGATGCGAAAAAGGGTGGAAGAAGTTTTAGATTTATTGAGTTTGACACCACTGCGAAACAGAGTCATTGCAACTTTAAGTGGAGGCGAACAACAAAGAGTTGCAATCGGCACCGCATTGGTTGCCCACCCGAAAGTATTAGTTCTAGATGAGCCAACTAGCGCGTTGGACCCAATCGCCGCTGAAGATGTGCTCTCCATCCTGCATCGCTTAGTACATGACTTAAGCCTTACGGTTGTGATCGCTGAACATAAATTAGAGCGCGTCATTGGTTTTGCAGATCGCATTGTTCAAATAAATGGCAACGGTGTGGCAAACATCGGCACACCTGAAGAAATTATGCTCAATTCCCCCATAGCTCCCCCAATAGTTCACTTGGCAAGAGCGCTTGGTTTGGAAGAAATCGGATTATCGGTTCGTGAACTTCGAAGAATGACTACTGATATCCGAGAAGCTTCTTTTGAACCATTGATTGCGTCGACTCCCCAGCAAGAAGTGGAGATCATAATTACTAAGGCCCTCAGCGTTTCCTATGGTCAGAAGATTGCTTTGAAATCTGTAAACGCAAGGATTTACAACAATGAAATAGTTGCGGTGATGGGCCGAAATGGGGCAGGGAAAAGTTCACTCCTTAAATCCATTGCCGGAATTTCAGATGCAACATCAGGCTCGGTTGTCGTATCTGGAATTGATCCTCAGACACTCAAGGGCAAACAACGACGGACAACTTTAGGATTTATACCGCAAGAGCCTAGCGATCTGTTATATGGGCAAAGCGTTCAGATCGAGTGTGATCAAGCAGATCGAGACAATCAAGTCTCCCCTGGCACAACGATGCAAATTCTCACCTCACTTGTTCCGGGAATTACTGCGCACACTCATCCACGGGACTTATCTGAAGGCCAACGCTTAGGTCTGGCTCTGAGCATTGTGTTGGCCTCAAATCCATCTGTACTAATTCTGGATGAACCAACCAGAGGTCTCGATTACAACGCTAAGGCTGAATTGATTCGAATATTGATTGATTTTGCGCGAGCAACAAATAAATGTGTTGTACTTGCAACGCACGATGTAGAACTAGTTGCTGAACTTGCTACTAGAGTGATCTTCATTGCCGATGGTGAGATAGTGGCAGATGGCCCAACGTTAGATGTTCTGCTGTCATCGCCAGCATTTGCCCCTCAAGTTTCAAAGGTCATGTCACCGCAACCGTGGCTTCGAATCTCTGATGTTATTACAGCTTTAGAGACCGCACGATGACACTAACCGCGGGAGTAACCCGCTTTACGGGCAAGAACTCACTAGTTCTTGCGATTGCATCGCTGTTTAGTATTGCTGGATTTGTATGGCCTTTTTTCTACCAGGGAACAGATCTCCCGCAAACACAATTTTTCTTTTGGCTGGCAGTAGTGGTTGCTTTTGTTTTGGCGATTGTTGAAATCTCTTCTACTCGTATAGATGCAAAATCACTCGCTCTTCTTGGAGTACTGGCAGCTTTAATTTCTGCGCTGCGTCCACTTGGTGCTGGCGCAGTTGGAATTGAACCAATGTGGTTCATCTTGATTTTAAGTGCGCGTGTTTTTGGTGCCTCTTTTGGTTTTATTCTTGGAATGGTCTCGATGTTTGCCTCAGCAATTTTGACCGGTGGCGTGGGACCTTGGCTTGGTTACCAAATTTTTGCAGCAGCCTGGATAGGCATGGCTGCTGGGCTATTGCCCAAAAAAGTGCGAGGTAAATCAGAGTTAGCAATGCTGATTGTGTACGGAGCTATTGCCGCACAGATTTTTGGAGTATTAATGGACCTTCAATATTGGCCGTGGGCGCTAGGTTCCGATACCCAACTCTCTTATGTTCCTAGTGGGGCGATTTCAGAAAATCTGAAAAGGTTTATCACCTTTCATTGCGCAACAGCAATGGCATGGGATCTGCCACGAGCAATTTTTACCATCACCTTGATCGCCTTTACAGGTTCCGCAGTTCTTGCCGCACTGCGTCGGAGTTACACCCGAGCTGCTTTTTTGACTCCTGTGGTCTTCAGCGAACGTGTGAAGTAACAAAGGGAAGTTTTATAACTTCACAGTGTGAGTCGCGACCACGCACATCAATTATCAACTTGTCTCCAGCATTTATTGAGCTAGAAACCATTGCCAGGCCAATGCCATGTTTTAAAGTTGGGGAAAAAGTTCCACTAGTTACTTCTCCAACAGGTGTTCCGTCAGAATTTTTCACCACCATGCCAGCTCGAGGTATCCCCCGGTCCAAAGATTTGATAGCAACGCTTCGGCGCTGTGTGCCAGTATTTTTCTGCGCGATCAATACCTCAGAACCGATGAATGTAGATTTTTTCCAACCTACCGCCCACGCGACGCTAGCCTCAATTGGTGAAATTTCTAGACTCAGTTCGTGACCATGCAATGGGTAACCCATTTCGGTACGCAATGTATCTCGCGCGCCTAGCCCGCACACCAAACCATCGAATGGTTTGATCGCTTCAACTAATGCATCCCAAACAGCTTTGGCATCTTTTGAGCGAGGTAATAGTTCGTATCCAATTTCACCTGTATAGCCAGTACGGCACACTATTACATCTGCTCCAGCGATTTTTGTATGTGCAAACGCCATATATTCAATGTCGATATCCACGCCTAACGCCTTTAGCACCATGGGAGCAACTGGGCCTTGAACTGCCAAAACTCCGTAATCATTGTGAAGATTTGTTACCTCAATCGATGCTGGAGCATGTTGTTGTAAGACCGCTACAACTTCAGATGTATTTGAAGCATTTGGAACGAGGAAGAAATCGGAATTCGAGTTCCGATAAACAATCAGATCATCGACAACCCCGCCTTGATCAGTGCACAACATTGTGTATTGCGCTGTTCCGTCCTGGATCTTTGAGAGATCGTTTGTCAGGCAGGAATTTAGAAAATCGAGTGCGCCTTCACCTTTCACCGACGCTTTGCCCAAATGGGAAACATCAAAAATACCTACCCGTTCGCGGACGGCGGCATGTTCTGCCAAAACGCCAGCACCCGGATATTCAATGGGCATCAACCAGCCACCAAAATCGGCCATCTTGGCCTCTAGTTCTAAATGCTTATGATGTAAGGGCGATGTTTTCATCGTACAAACTTACCAATATTTCGATTACGCTACCGCCTTATGAGCACACTAAAGATTTCTGATGGCGTCGTAAAAGATGAAGTTCTAGTTCTTGGGCTGGCTTCCACAAACTCAAAGGGTGGGCTCGCAATCGAAGCCGGTGACATGGCACTTGATACCAAAACCATGCTCGCACAGTTGTCAGATATGGGTGCGACCGGCAAAGCAGATGAGGTCATAAAGCTTCCTGGATCTCATGTTCGTCTATTGGTCTTTACTGGTCTTGGCAAAAAATCTGCGACCTACCACCATGAAACTTTGCGCCGAGCCGCGGGCAGCGCTGCTAGAGCCCTATCTGGAAACTCTTCAGCAACATTTTCCTTGCCCGCGAAAAATCTAGTTGATGTGGCGGCCGTTGCCGAAGGCGCAGCCCTTGGCGCTTACTCTTTTACCGAATTTCGTGGCTCAACTAAAGATGATTTCAAAGCGCCAATAAAAACAATTACCGTGCATTCAAAGCTGGCTGGTAGCGCAGAGGCTAAGGCTGCGGTGGTTCGTGCTGGGATAGTTGCCAAGTACACCTACTTAGTTCGCGACTTAATCAATACTCCGCCTAGTCACTTGACTCCTGATTCATTTACTAAAAAACTAGCTGCAGTTGTAAAAGCAGCAGGAGGAGCAAAAGCGGGTTTAAAGATTCAGATCTGGGATGAAAAACAACTAAAGAGCCAAGGCTTTGGTGGAATTGTTGGTGTTGGTCAAGGTTCTGCCAATCCACCACGCTTGCTTCATATTTCATACACCCCCAAAGGCAAGGCTGCAAAACGGTATGCATTTGTTGGTAAAGGAATCACCTTTGATACCGGAGGCTTAGCGCTAAAGCCGGCGGCCGGTATGGAGGCAATGAAATCTGATATGAGTGGTGCTGCAGCTGTAAGTGCTGCAGTGGTTGCGATTGCAGAGTTGAAGTTAAATGTTGCAATCGAGTCCTGGGCTCCACTTGCAGAGAACATGCCAAGTGATACCGCAACTCGTCCAAGTGACATCATCACTATTTTTGGTGGCAAAACTGTTGAGGTTTTAAATCCCGATGCTGAAGGACGCCTAGTGCTGGCTGATGCTCTAATGAAGGCACAATCGTCAAAAAACAAACTAGATGGCATCATCGATGTCGCAACCTTGACTGGAGCGCAGGTTGTTGCACTTGGTACTCGCACCAGCGCGGTCATGACAAATAACCAAGAATTTAGCGATTCCTTTTTACAGGTGACCGCACAATCTGGTGAACAGTTTTGGCCAATGCCCTTGCCAGAAGAGCTTCGTGCTTCGCTGGATTCTCCAGTTGCAGATCTTGCAAATATTGGAGATCGAATGGGTGGGATGTTAGTTGCCGGTCTTTTCCTTAAGGATTTCGTAAACCCTGAACTTCCTTGGCTCCACCTTGATATTGCCGGACCTGCTTACAACGAGGCGAAGCCTCATGGATACACCCCAGTGGGTGGAACTGGCATTGCGCTTCGATCTCTTGTGACCTTGGCCGAACAGGCGTAATTCACACCCGCAGCATTGGGAGGTTTGGGCCTGATTGAGGCAAGATAGGCACCTAGCCCCAATGGGTGTTTGAAAGGAGCCGTTCATTGTCTCAATTTGATCTCGTCATCCTTGGCGGTGGCAGCGGAGGTTACGCCGCAGCGTTACGCGGCTCTCAATTGGGCCTGACCGTCGCCTTGATTGAAGCGGACAAAGTCGGTGGAACCTGTCTACATCGTGGTTGCATTCCAACTAAGGCGTTGCTCCATTCAGCTGAAATCGCAGATGGTGCCAGAGATGGATCCCACTTTGGAGTCAAATCAACATTTGATGGCATTGATATGGCCGGAGTAAATTCTTACAAAGATGGCGTGATCAATAAGTTGTACAAAGGTTTGTCAGGTCTTGTTAAATCTCGTGGCGTTACCTTTATCGAAGGTCATGGAAAACTGGTTTCGAAAGATACTGTTGAAGTGAATGGAACCCGCTACACAGGTAAGAATGTAATTCTTGCAACCGGTTCTTATGCAAAAACTTTGCCTGGCCTTGAAATCGATGGCGAAAAAATTATTACTTCAGACCACGGCACAAAATTAGATTATGTTCCAAAGAGTGTGATCGTTTTAGGCGGCGGCGTTATCGGTTGCGAGTTTGCCTCAGTCTGGAAATCATTTGGGTCGGATGTAACAATTATCGAAGGCTTGCCTCATTTGATTGCTTTAGAAGATGAGTCTTCGAGCAAGCAGTTAGAGCGAGCATTTAGAAAGCGCGGGATCAACTTTGAATTAGGCGTTCGATTTGCCTCGGCTGTAAAAACTGCCGATGGTGTCACCGTTACCTTGGAAGATGGAAAAACTTTTTCTGCCGAGATTCTTATGGTCTCTGTCGGTCGTGGACCAGTATCTTCAAATATAGGTTATGAAGAACAAGGCATCGCCATGGATCGCGGTTATGTTTTAGTTGATGAAAAGTGCCGCACCAATGTGCCTGGTATTTGGGCTGTTGGCGACTTAATCCCAACATTGCAGCTGGCCCACGTAGGTTTTGCAGAAGGAATCTTGGTTGCCGAAGAAATCGCGGGATTAAATCCTCGTCCAATTAACTACGACGGTGTTCCTCGAGTTACTTATTCAGAGCCTGAAGTTGCATCAGTTGGTTTAACCACAGCTGAGGCCAAAAAGCGCGGACATGATGTTGTAGAACTTACGTATGACCTTGCAGGCAATGGCAAGGCGCAAATTCTAAACACCGCAGGTTCAATCAAACTGGTTGCGCAAAAAGATGGCCCAGTTCTTGGAATCCATATGGTGGGCGCGCGCGTTGGTGAATTGCTAGCCGAAGCAGAATTAATTTATAACTGGGAGGCACGCGCATCTGATGTGGCTCCTTTGATCCATGCACACCCAACACTGTCAGAGGCAATGGGCGAGGCTCATATGGCACTTGCAGGCAAACCGCTTCATGCACACGGATAACCAGGGAGAAAAAAGATGACATTTTCAGTAACGATGCCCGCACTTGGCGAGAGCGTTAGCGAAGGCACAGTCACTCGTTGGTTAAAGGCCGAGGGCGATCATGTAAATGTTGATGAGCCATTACTAGAAGTTTCAACTGACAAAGTAGATACCGAAATTCCATCTCCTGTTTCAGGAACACTTCAAAAAATTGTTGTGCAGGTTGATCAGACCGTTCCGGTAGGAGCAGAGCTAGCAATCATTGGCGATTCAGCTAACGCATCAACTCCACCAGTGGCACAAGCTCCGGTTCAAGCAGCACCAGCGGCTGTGGTTGAAACACCAGCACCAGTTGTTGCAGCTCCCGCTCCAGTTGTCGAAGCGCCAGTAGTTACAACACCTGCACCTTCAACCGGTGCTGGAACTGTCATCACAATGCCAGCTTTAGGTGAAAGTGTTTCTGAAGGAACTGTTACTCGTTGGCTTAAAAATGTTGGTGACTCTGTTGCTGTTGATGAAGCGCTACTAGAGGTTTCAACAGACAAAGTAGATACAGAAATTCCTTCACCTGTTGCGGGAACACTTCTTGCAATCGATGTCGCAGTCGATACAACCGTTGCAGTCGGTGCACGTCTTGGATTAATCGGCGCAGCCGGTGGCGCTGTAGCCGCACCTGCTCCTGTTGTTGCAGCTCCAGTTGTTGCGTCACCGGCTCCTGTTGTTGCAGCTCCTGTTGTTGCGTCACCAGCTCCTGTTGTTGCGTCACCAGCTCCTGTTGTTGCAGCTCCAGTTGCACAACCTGCTGATGCCTATGTAACTCCTCTAGTTCGCAAACTTGCATCAGAACTTGGTGTCAATCTTGCACAGGTCACGGGAACAGGAATCGGTGGCCGAATTCGCCGCGAAGATATTGAGGCGCTTGCTCGTCCTGCAGCACCTGCTGCTTCAGTATCTGTTGTTTCTGCTTCAAGTGCTGCTAAGCCACCAGTTGTTGCAGTTTCTCCGCTTCGCGGAACAACGGTGACGATGTCTCGACTTCGTAAAGTTATTGCTGCTCGCATGGTTGAATCACTTCAGGTGAGTGCGCAGTTAACTACTGTCATTGAAGTAGATGTCACAAAGATTGCGCGTTTACGCGATCGTTCAAAGGCAAGTTTTGAGGCTCGTGAAGGGGTAAAGCTTTCCTTCCTTCCATTCTTTGCAGTTGCAGTTTGTGAAGCGCTAAAGCAGCATCCAGTGTTGAACTCTTCCGTTGAAGGCGATCGAATTACCTATCATGGAACAGAACACCTAGGCATTGCAGTTGATACCGAACGAGGTTTGCTTGTTCCCGTTATCGCTAATGCTGGTGATTTAAATATGGGTGGTATCGCACGAAAGATCGCAGATCTTGCAGCGCGAACACGAGATAACAAGGTAACTCCAGATGAACTTGGTGGCGGAACTTTTACCCTAACCAATACTGGAAGTCGCGGAGCGTTATTTGACACTCCAATCATCAATCAACCACAGGTAGCAATTCTTGGATTGGGTGCAATCGTGAAGCGCCCCATGGTTGTTCGTGGTGAAGATGGCGGCGAAACAATTGCCATCCGTTCGATGGTCTACCTTGCACTTTCCTATGATCACCGTGTTGTAGATGGCGCAGATGCTGCTCGATTCTTAGTCACACTCAAAGAGCGCCTAGAAGGCGGCGCATTTGAGTCAGATCTAGGACTCTAAGCAGACATGTCAGTTCCACAACGAATTGCGATTACAGGTGCGTCAGGCCTTATAGGAACCGCGCTTGTTGGACACTTAAAGAGTGAAGGTCATACTGTCCAGCGTCTAGTTCGTCGCGCGACTGTTGCACCTGATGAAGTGCGCTGGGATCCGCAAACAGGTTTTGTAGATTTAGAACCCCTGCGTGGTGTTGATGCAATCATTCACTTGGCCGGAGTCGGTGTTGGTGACAAACGGTGGAGCAGGAAATACAAAAGTGAAATTCTAAATTCAAGATTATTGGGTACAACAGCAATTGCAAATGCTGTTGCTGAACTAAAGCCGCAAGTGTTTATCTCAGCATCTGCAATTGGTTGGTATGGCGAGAGCGGAAACCGGGCAGTGATAGAAACTGATCGCGCGGGTGATGATTTTCTAGCTGCCGTTTGCCGCGAATGGGAAGGTGCGGCAGATTTAGCTGGCGCTACTCGCACAGTAAAGCTTCGTACTGGATTGGTTTTAGATCCAACAGGTGGAGCTCTTGGCAAGATGCTTCCATTATTTCGTTTAGGTCTAGGTGGAAAATTAGGAAATGGAAAACAATGGTGGTCTTGGATCACATTGCATGATCAAATTCGTGCGATTGAATTTCTTTTGGCACATCCAATTTCAGGCCCAGTTAACTTAACCGCTCCAAATCCTGTAACTAACCAGGAGTTCACATCAGCGCTAGCACGAGCAATGCATCGTCCTGCAGTATTTCCTGCCCCAGCAATTGCGCTAAAGATTGCACTGGGTGGATTTTCCTCTGAAATTCTTGGCTCAAAGAAGGTCATGCCTCAAGTTTTGCAAGATGCAGGTTTTACTTGGGATTACCCGCATATCTCAGAGGCGTTGGCCCAGCTAATCGAAGATTAACTTCGCCGCAAGGCGGCCTGAAAATAACGCGCCTTGTTGTGAAGGAACCGTTCTATGATCTCCGGCGACAAAATGGTGTTCGTTAATCTTTACCGCCTGAGATAACGGGCGACCAATTCTTTGAATCGGCAGAGCCGCTGGAATTTCATATTTGGCGACGAACAGCCATTCATGTGTGCTTGTCCCCCACACAATTGATAAATGACGCCTAACATCTGATTCCGTGGCAGACAAATCAGTAGTTGTCGAAATCAAGTGTGCACCATTAGGTGCGTAATTACTTGAAATATCTGACATAACAACAGTATTGATAATGGGACCACGCCGCTGCCCATCGATTACTAAACGTCCATTGCACGAAGGATTATTTGGTGTCGCGTGATACCAAGTGATGCAACCAGCCATTCGTGGAACTTCAGGTAGCCCCAGCAGTTGAGTTGCAGTTGTTGCATCAGTTGAAATCAAAATCTTTTCAGCTGAGAAAACACCACTGTTTGTATATACAGATGTTTTATCAATGCGATCGACCCGGGTGTTATAAATGACACTACTCAAACGCTTCACTAGTGCCTTTGGTAACTCACCCACTCCATTGCGCGGGATCCCCGGTTTTCCATTAACAAAACTTTTAATAGTCAAGTGTCCGTATCTGGCGTCAACATTATCGGGATCTGTTAAAAAAACTCCGTGCAAAAAAGGACGAAGCACGCGTTCATAAGTTTCGCCAGTTGAACGCAGCGCCTGCCCTACAGATAGATCGGGCTTTGCTTCACGAATTAGGAATAGCAATAGCGCTAATTTTTCTGGGATTGTTCCTGTCGCTTTATCCAATACTGTCCAAGGCACCTGTCTAGGATCACCAATGGGATGACGGCGATTGCCAAGTGAAACTTCGACAACCCGTGGCGCTTCAAGGAAATCTAGTTCTTTGACAACATCTAATTCAACCAAAGCTGGATAGCGCGAGTTAATGAGCTGAAAGCCGCGATCACAGATGAAACCATCAATCACATCACTTGCCACTCGGCCACCGGCGCGATCTGTTGATTCGATCAACAACACATCTATACCTTGAGCCTCTAGTTCTAGGGCGGCACTTAGACCAGCCAACCCCGCCCCAACAATGAGAACTTCGGCTGAGTTAGCGGGCATTGTTACTTGTTTTGCAATTTAGATGGCCACCAGATCTTGCCACCAATCTCGTGTACCAAACCAGGTACCAAAATTGAACGCACGATTATTGTGTCTAGTAAAACACCGAAGGCAACGGCAAAACCAAGTTGAGCAAGTGGGACTAGTGGTAGCAAGCCAAGGACTGCAAATGTTGCGGCCAATACGATTCCCGCAGATGTAATTACTGCGCCTGTAACAGTTACGCCCCGAATGACACCTGCACGAGTTCCAATTTTTGCAGACTCTTCACGAACTCTGGTCATTAGGAAAATGTTGTAATCAATTCCTAATGCGACCAAGAAAATGAAGGCAAATAGAGGGAATGAGTTGTCGCCACCGGCAAAACCGAATACATGGTTAAACATCAGCGCACAGACACCCAATGTTGCAAAGTATGAAAGCACTACGGTTCCCAGTAGAACTATTGCACTTAGAATACTTCGCAAAAGTAAGCCAAGAATGAGCGTAATCACAAACAAAATGATTGGAATGATTGTCTTGTTATCGCGATTATTTGCTGCACGAACATCGAAGTAGACGGCACTTGTTCCGCCAACTAACGCAGTTGGATCAGCAGAGCGAGCTATTTCACGAATCTTCGGAATGTCGTTACCCGCTTCTACGCTATCTGGAGCTTTATTGAGGGTTACATTTAAAATCGCTTTCCCGCCCACAACCTGAATTACAGTTGGATTTAGTCGATCCATTTGCGGTTCAACATTAATCACACCAGGAGCGGTAGCGACTCGATCTGTAACCAGATCGATCTTGTCAGCAGAAACAACCACCTGGGTAGGGTCTCCTTCTCCTCCTGGAAAATGTGTTTCTAGTAATTTCTGTCCGACGACTGATTCTGGGTTCCCAGTAAAGGTATCTACAGTTCCGAGACCATCTGTCTTTAATGTTGTCGAGGCAAAAGCAAAAATCAACAGAAAGGCACCAGATATAACCCAGGCTTTTCGGGGATTTTTTCCTATTGTGTTTCCAACTTTTGACCATAGTCCAGACATAACATGATCATCACCATCAAACAATGGTTTGCGCGGCCAAAAAATCCAACGTCCAAAGAGAAGCAGTAGAGCTGGCAACAAGGTTAAAATCGTAATCATTGAACAAACAATTCCGATGGCACCGATTGGACCAAGTCCGGCTGTGTTCGTTAACTGGCTAAACAACAAAACTAATAAAGAGATTGAAACCGTTGAACCCGATGCCAGGATTGGCTCCCAAACCCCTTTGTAGGTCGCACGCATTGCATCAAAACGGTTTTCATGAACATGAAGCTCTTCACGATAGCGCGCTATTAAAAGAAGTGCATAATCTGTCGCTGCGCCAATTACTAGCACCGATAATATTCCTTGGGATTGGCCATCTACATCCAGAATATTATTTTTAGCTAAGAGATAAACAATTCCACCAGCCATGGTCAAAGCAAACAACGCTGAGACCAAGGGAATAATCCACAGTATTGGAGATCGATACACAAAAATCAGAATTACCGCGACAACTGCCAGCGTCGTTAGAAGCAGACTTGAGTCAATGCTTCCGAATGCACCAAATAGATCTCCCAACAACCCTGCTGGACCTGTTACATACGGTTCAAATCCGTTGGCAGCTGCTATCGGCTTAATGTCTTCGCGGAGCGCCTCAACAATTGAAGGTAAGACGGGTTCATCGTTAGGTAAAATTTTACTAATGGCATTTCCATCTAGTGGAACATTTGCCAAAATCGCTTTTCCATCTTGAGCGGGGAATACAGAAATTTCTTGACCAGGGGCCAAGTAATCAGAAATCTTCGCCTCGGTGCCACCCAAAGTCAGTGATCCGACCTTAGCCAAATGAGCGTTTATCGCCGCAAAAGTCTCTGGGGTTGACTTACCTTCAAACAAAATCAGCGCAGGAAAATTAAAACTGTCTTTATCTGAAAACTTTGCGATCTCATCAGAGGCCAAAGTTGCCTCAGCGCCTTTGGGCAAGAATGACGAGTTATTGTTTTCTTGGACAGATGTCAGTTTGCCAAACATTGGTCCAAAAACACCGGTGATGGCAAACCACACGATCACAACTAAAAGAGCTACAGCAAATGGTTTGCGCGTCTTTTGGGTGTTTGTAGACATATGAAAAGGCCTTTCGAGAAGAACTTGTGGCTTGGATTGGTAAGGAGGCAAGCCTACCTTTAGGCTATCCGTGTGCCGCCACTAGAGACTCGCAGTAGGGTCCAAATCACAGTTTCCCATCTTGGCTTGATGGACTATCACACAGCCTGGGAGTTGCAGCGAACAATCCACGAAGAGGTTGCAATAAATTCAAGGCCTAACACTTTGTTGCTGCTAGAACATCCATCGGTTTTCACAGCAGGTCGACGCACAGAGGAGTCGGACCGGCCAACTAATGGCGCCACAGTTATCGATGTTGATCGCGGCGGCCGCATAACATGGCATGGCCCAGGCCAACTAGTGGGTTACCCAATAGTGAAGTTGAAAAATCCTACCGAACTCGTGGGATTTATCCGAGAAATTGAAACCGCTCTGATTCACATCTGTAGCGAACTTGGAGTTTCGACTGTGCGAATTGAAGGACGATCCGGTGTGTGGATTCAAGATTCCCGTGGAGATCGAAAGATAGCTGCAATAGGGGTCCGTGTGACAAAGGGTGTAACCATGCATGGCTTTGCTTTAAATATTAATCCAGACCTTTCTGCATTTAGTCAGATTGTTCCATGTGGTATTCAAGATGCTGATGTTACTTCGTTGGAAGTTGAACTAGGAAGAAAGATTACAGTCGATGAAGTTGTGGCACTTGTAGAGCAGCACATGTGCGAATCATTGAATAAGGTCAGCATATGACGATGGCACCGGAAGGCCGAAAGCTGCTTCGCATTGAAGCCCGTAACGCCGAAACTCCAATCGAGCGCAAGCCTGAATGGATAAAAACCAGGGCCAATATGGGTCCTGAGTACACCCGATTGCATGCACTCGTTAAGAGTGAAGGCTTACATACCGTCTGCCAAGAAGCAGCCTGTCCAAATATATTTGAATGCTGGGAAGATAAAGAAGCAACATTTTTAATTGGCGGCGATCGTTGCACTCGTCGCTGCGATTTTTGCAATATTGATACTGGAAAACCACTGCCCATAGACCCTGCAGAACCATTCAAAGTTGCCATGTCAGTTAAATCAATGGGGTTGCGATACGCAACTATCACTGGAGTAACCCGTGATGATCTTGAAGATGAAGGATCCTGGCTCTACGCCGAAACAATTCGCAAGGTTCATGAATTAAATCCGGGCACAGGTGTTGAAATGTTAGCTCCGGATTTCAACGCTAATCCAGATTTACTAAACCCAATTTTTGAAACAAAGCCTGAAGTTTTTGCCCATAACTTGGAAACTGTGCCAAGAATATTTAAGCAAATTCGTCCAGCATTTACATATGAGAAATCTTTGCGCGTCATCAGGATGGCGCAAGATTTTGGTTTAATCACAAAATCAAATCTGATCTTGGGCTTAGGCGAAACACGAGAAGAAATCTCGCAAGCACTTATTGATCTTCATAGCGCCGGTTGTGACTTAATCACAATTACTCAATACCTCCGACCTACCAACAAGCATCACCCCGTTGAACGTTGGGTAAAGCCACAAGAATTTGTCGAATTGGCACAAGAAGCTGAACACATTGGTTTCCTTGGTGTGATGAGTGGGCCACTTGTTCGTTCTTCATATCGAGCAGGTCGTTTATACAAGCAAGCCATGGAAAAGAAAACTGTCAATGGCTGAGCTGGTTTATCCCCCGGTTATTGTTCTCATAAAATCATTCTGGAAATATCTTGGGTTCAAATTTAGTTTTGAAGGTGATGAACATATTCCACGTAAAGGTGGAGCCATCCTTGCTATAAATCACACAAGCTACTTAGATTTTGCATTAGCTGGGACTGCGGCATTGCCTATAAAGCGTTATGTACGGTTTATGGCAAAGAAAGAACTCTTTGACCATAAAATAGCGGGACCTTTGCTACGCGGTATGCACCACATAAATGTTGATCGCAGCAATGGTGCAGCATCATTTGTGACAGCGCTAAAGGCGCTTGAGTCTGGCGAGATCATTGGAATCTTTCCAGAGGGAACAATTTCTACCAGTTTTGAGATAAAACAGTTGAAATCTGGAGCGGTGCGTTTAGCAATTGGAGCCGGAGTTCCTATTGTGCCCACAATTGTCTGGGGCGGTCAGCGAGTCTTTACAAAAGGAGTCAAACCGAATTTCAAAAGAGGCAAAATTCCTGTGTCAGTATTATTTGGTAAACAGATTTCATATTCTCCAGATTCTGATGTGGAGACTGCCGAGAATCAACTGCGTGAGGCCATGATCCAAATGCTGCGGGATGTTCAAGAAAAATACCCTGATAGTCATGTCGGCCAGCGTTGGGCACCGGCTCGTCTTGGTGGAACTGCGCCTGCACCCCTAAACTAGAGATTATGTTCAAGAAAAAAGATAAAGCCAAGAAAATCAAGACCCCTCGCTTCCAAGCCTTTCGTGATGCTTACAAAGTCACAAAGCAGGTAAAGCCATGGATTAGCGCAGCATTAGCCGGAATCTTTGTCATTACGTGGGCAATTGGTATCGCAGTCGGCGCATCTCTGGGGCATCCAATTTACTTTGGCTTTATTACATTGCCTGTGGCGGTCATTGCGACCCTGATATTTTTTACACGCCAAGCCTCTACCGCTGCATACGCCGCAATTGATGGACAAATTGGTGCAGGTGCAAGTGTTCTGATGTCTATTCGCAAGGGTTGGACTACAACACCAGCAGTTGCGGTTGCCCGTAATCAAGACATGGTGCATCGAAGCGTTGGTCGCGCCGGAATTGTTTTAACAGGTGAGGGTTCAAACTCGGTGCGCACAATGATGGCCGATGAAAAGAAAAAGGCTGAGCGTTTTGCACCAGGTGTTCCAGTAATCGAAATTCTGGTTGGAAATGAAGAGGGTCGTACCCCTATTCGTAAATTACAGCGAGAGCTGCGTCGTCTGCCAAAGAAGTTAAGTGCGCATCAAATGCGCGAAGTACGAGCCCGCTTGAGAGCTGTCGGTGGAATGTCAATGCCAATTCCCAAGGGACCGATGCCATCAAGAGCACCTAAAGGTCGTTAACTTTTACTTCTAGGCTTTATTTCGGGTAAGTACTGTCTGACTAAAACGCTCGTGCATTCCGCGACCGTTTTCATCAAAGGTAATTGCGAAAATTACGGTGACTAAAAGGGCTGATCGAATCAGGGCTTGAAGTGGACTGATCGCTCCTCCATCCCTAAAGCGCACGATCCTGATACCAAAGATTCGGTGTCCCAAGCTGGCACCTTGCAGGGCCGACAAAAGTGAAATCTCGGCGAAGAAAAGTCCCAAGACAGAAAGCGATCGATTAGAAGCCATAGCGCCTAAACCGCCAGCGGAGGCAGCAACAATGAAATAGCAAGCTAACCAATCCACCATCAAGGCGGCCATGCGTCTTCCAAGGCTCACTCGCACAAATTCAAAGTTCATACGCCAAGCCTAACCCCTGGGCCGTTGAACCGTAACATGGATTTAACAAGCGGGTTATGTCATTTTCACTGATTGGACCTAAGGTTCAACTAATAAAAGCGCAGGGCTCAATGTTGAGAGAAGTAGCGCACCACATGTGAAATTGGGAGAAGCATGTTTAAGAACGCAGCAGAAATTTTTGCCTATATCAAAAAAGAGGACATCAAACTTGTCGATGTTCGCTTTACGGATTTACCAGGAATCCAACATCACTTCAATGTACCTGTTGAATCATTTGATGAAGCTGTATTTACTGAAGGATTAATGTTTGATGGTTCATCGATTCGTGGGTTTCAAACAATTAATGAATCAGATATGAAACTACTCCCGGTACCGGGATCTGCATACATCGATCCTTACCGTAAAGAGAAGACACTGATTATTATTTTCTCAGTACACAATCCAGTCGACAACACTCCTTACAGCCGTGACCCACGTGGAGTAGTCGCACGCGCAGTTGATTACATGCGCTCACAAGGAATTGCCGATACTGCATTTTTCGCTCCTGAAGCTGAATTTTATGTTTTCGACAGCGTGCGCTTTAAGACTGGCATTAACTCTGCTGTTCACGAAATTGAGTCTTACGAAGGTGCTTGGAACACAGGTGTGGAATACGACGCTGACGGAACACCTAACCGCGGATACCGCACACGTGTAAAGGGTGGATATTTCCCAGTTTCACCAACTGATCAATTTGCAGATCTTCGCGATGAAATGGTTATGCAACTTGGCAAGGTAGGACTGCTTGTTGAGCGTTCACACCACGAGGTTGGAACTGCAGGGCAGATGGAGATCAACTATCGATTCACAGATATCTTGAGCGCCGGCGATGATGTCATGAAATTTAAATACGTCATTCGCAACACTGCGTGGCAAGGTGGTAAGACAGCGACATTTATGCCAAAGCCATTGTTCGGAGATAACGGTTCAGGTATGCACGTTCACCAGTCTCTTTGGAAAGATGGAAAGCCACTGTTCTTCGAAGCAGGAACATATGGCGATCTTTCAGAAATGGCGCGTTGGTATATCGGTGGACTGCTAAAGCACGCACCATCCCTATTGGCTTTCACAAATCCAACCGTTAACTCATACCGACGTTTGGTTCCAGGATATGAAGCGCCAGTAAACCTTGTTTACTCTGCTCGTAACCGATCGGCTTGTATCCGTATCCCAATTACAGGATCCAATCCAAAGGCAAAGCGCATTGAATTCCGTTGTCCAGATCCATCATCAAATCCATATCTAGCGTTTGCTGCAATGCTAATGGCTGGTCTTGATGGAATCATCAATAAGATCGAACCACCTGCCCCAGTTGATAAGGATCTCTACGAACTAGAAGGTGCAGAAGCAGCTGCAATTCCTCAGGTACCTGGTTCTCTCGATGAAGTTCTTAACAACCTCGAAAAGGATCATGAGTTCTTAACTCGTGGTGGGGTATTTGCTAAGGATCTCATCGATACGTGGATTGCCTTTAAGCGTAAGGAAGAGGTCGACTATGTCCGACTACGTCCGCACCCAGCAGAGTTTGAGCTGTACTACGACATCTAAGAAATCCAATTAAACAAAGCCCGCCCTTAAAATGGCGGGCTTTGTTGTTTGTGTCTCAGGTAGATTGAACCCATGTTTATTGATGTTCTGATCGCATTATTCTTTTTTCAAGTCGGGCTAGAGATCAGACACGGTTTGAAAGATGTGAAGTCTGCCCTTCTTCCAGTAATTGCAGCTATCGGTGGGATGTCAGTTCCCGCACTTATATTCTTAACTTTACGACCTGGTTCAAATCTTTGGGCAACATCAATGCCAACTGATATTGCGTTAGCACTTGGTGTGCTTTCGCTACTAGGTAAAAGAGTTGGGCCACACCTTCGTTTGTTTTTACTAACTTTGGCGATCGCTGATGACCTGTTCTCGTTGATCGTCCTTGGATTTTTCTATGGGAACCAACTTGAACCTGAGAAGGCGATTTCAACACTGGGGGCTGCTGCTTTAGGAATATTGATGCCGCTCGGTGATTCTCAAATCAAATCAATATTCAAATTTTTAACACCGGTAACAACCTACTTTATTCTTCCAGTGATCATTGTGGTCAATATTCCATTAAATGTGGATCTCAACAGCTTCACATCAAATACAACGATTTCTTTAGTTGTCGCGCGTGTTATTGGAAAAATTGTGGGTATCACTTTATTTGCTTGGATAGCCATACGGTTTGGCCTTAAAACTGATCTTCAACTAAAGCAGGTAACTGGAATCGGGGCGTTGGCCGGAATGGGAATGACGGTTTCCTTAGTCATTGCAGAAATTGCCGCTACCAATAATTCTGAACTCAATCAGGTTCGGCTTGGGTTATTTTGCTCCGCAATCCTTTCGGGATTAATCGGATATATCTGGCTTAGACGGACTCTTGTTGTCCGATAGCTTTTCGCGCGATAAAAATATGACCAAAAAATCCAATCATTAAAGCAAAGATCACACCCAGATTAGCAAAAGCCCAAGGACCCTCTTTCCCGCCGATTATTCCTAAGAAATAACCTTGCCACGATAACCAGGAAGCAAATGTGTTGGTAACAAATCCCCAACCCACAACTGATCCTATTGCCATAAGTGCCAATGAATTCCTATTAATGTTTCCATAAATTCCATTTGTATCAAATAGATCTTTCTCCACATAAGGCTTCTTGCGCAGAATTACATCTGCTACAAAAATGGCTGACCATACCGCCACAGGAACACCCAAAGTAATCAAAAATCCTTGGAAAGGATAAAAGAAATTATCGGCGAACCAGACAATATAAATTGTTCCAGTTAACATGATCATCGCATCAATCAATGCCGCCTGGTGTCTCTTTAGACGAACACCAATCGATACTAACGCCAACCCCGATGAATAAAGATCCAAAATTGCTCCACCTACAAGGCCTAAAATTGCAACAAGTGCGAATGGAATTAAGAACCAGGTTGGAAGCATTGAAGTAAGTGCACCTATGGGATCCATAGCTATTGCATCACTTAACTCTTTACTACTGGCAGAAAGTGCTGAACCATAAATGACCAAAACAATTGGTACAACGGATGCCCCAAAGACGGTCCACCCAACAACGCCCTTGCTGGATGCAGTTCTTGGCAAATAGCGAGAATAATCTGCCGCGCAGTTGACCCAACCAAGCCCTATGCCTGTGATCGCAAACACCAACGCACCAATAAACCCTTGGGTGGAACCATCTTTAATGGCATTTACTGCACTCCAATTAATCTCATCAACTGTCAAGGAGATATACACCGCAGTCAAAACAACGGTCACAATTGTTAGAACTTTTTGCAAGCGCATAATTACTGAAAATCCTAGAACTCCCCCAAAAACAGTCAATGAAACCGAAATAACAAATCCGATCACCAAGGCTAGGTTCTGATCTAGGCCACCAATTCGAGCAAATACAGTCCCGGTGGCAAGGGTTGCAAGAGACACCAACACCGTTTCCCAGCCGACAAAAATCAAATAAGAAAGAATTCCCGGAACAATGCTGCCCTTAACTCCGAACGTTGCACGGGCTAACACCATTGTTGGTGCGTTTGAGCGCTTGCCAGCCAAGGAACTAACACCGACTAATAGAAAGGAGCAGATTGTTCCGAAAATGGCCGCCAAGGTGGCTTGACTGAATGAAATTCCGAAACCTAAGAAAAATGATCCATAAGACAAAGCCAACAGTGAAACATTTGCTGCCGCCCACGGCCAGAAGAGTGAACGTGCCGAACCATTTCGTTCAGACTCTTGAATCATGTTTGTGCTGTTTGTTTCAAGCTCGAACTTTGGCATTACTTCCCTTTATTTATTCTGGTGATGATTAGGTATCCCGACACTAACGATAAAAGCAAAGCTGCCAAGACAATTGCACCGATATAAATTTTTGAATCATTCGTTTCTTGAGCCAGCGATACCGCCACAGGTGTAGCTGCATAATCAGGTGAGGCGTTAAAGGTGTACTCACCGTCGATAATGTGGCCATCCTGCCCCACTACCCGGTACTTGACGATAAAAACTCCGGGCGCGCTTTGTCCTGAAACTTTTGTTGTGATCCGGGAACCTTCAATGACTGGGTCACCAAAACTGACCGCAATGCCGGTTGAATCAATTACTTCTATCGTATTAAGCACTTCTCCATCTAATTCCTGCAAAGCCCCGCTGAACTCAATCCACACTTGTTGTGGGATAGGTGTTGCATTTGTATATTGCTCAGGAAAGCTAGAGGTTATTTCTACATGGGCATAAGAGCTCGGCGTGGAAAGAAGTAAAGCAACCACAATAAAAATAAAAGAGATGAACTTTCGCATATTCGAGAGTTTAGTCGAGAAAGAAGTCTAAGAGAAAATCCTTGGTGCCAGGGGTAACAGAGTATTTCTCAAGATCTGTGATGCCCTCACTGGCTAGCAAAACATCATCTACAAAGAAATTGCCTGTGCATTCTTTCGCATCGCGATTAAAGATAATGTAGGCAGCATCTGCCAGAATCTCAGGGGTGCGACCTGCTAATGCGTCGATTCCAGGAATCATTTGAAGGGCAGCGGTATCGATCACAGTTCGCGGCCATAGCGCGTTGACCCCGATTCCATCCCGCTTGAACTCTTCTGCCATTCCAAGAACGCACATACTCATGCCGTACTTTGCCATTGTGTAAGCAACATGGTTTTTAAACCAGATAGGCTTCATAGATAGCGGTGGGGAAAGATTCAAAATGTGTGGGTTGCCTCCCTCAGCAGCCGAACTACGAAGATGTGGAAGCGCAGCCTGAGATGTCAAAAAGGTGCCACGTACATTGACATCAAACATCAAATCAAACCGCTTGGCCGGGGTTTGATCCGTGCGAGTTAAATTGATCGCACTGGCGTTATTAACAAGAATGTCGATGCCACCAAATGCCTGCGCGGCTTGGTTCACAGCAGCTTCGATTTGGGTCTCATCCCTTAGATCGCATTGGATAGCCAACGCCTTACCGCCTGCTGCTTCGATTTCGGCGGCAGCGGTATGAATAGTGCCCGGCAACTTTGGATTGGGATCTGATGTCTTGGCCGCAATTGCAATTGATGCACCGTCGCGAGCAGCTCGAAGTGCGATTGCAAGACCAATCCCCCGTGAGCCTCCGGTGATAAAAATTCGCTTCCCAGCAAGTGACATTTACTTACCCTTCTTTGACATAAATTTCATGAACGCTTCCATGGCTTCATCGGATGAAAGGGCCATAGCAAAAATTTCAAACTCAGCCTTCATCACAGCTGCAACAGCATCGTGTGTTCTAGCTTTCAACAATGCCTTGGTGTTGATGATTGCTTGAGGAGGTTGCTCGGCAATGTGCGCGGCAATTTCCTGTGCCTTTGCTAATGGGTTGGCTTCACTTGAAGTCACCAATCCCATTTCAATTGCTTCACTTGCGCCAAAACTCTCACCTGTCATAAAGATTCGGGCTGCTCTTTGATAGCCAACTAATTGTGGAAACAAGAAACTTGAACCCGCTTCAGGCACCAATCCCAATGAAGCAAAGGGCATCGAAAATTTTGCAGAAGGTGCAGCAATGACAACGTCGCAGTGAAGCAACATGGTTGTGCCAACGCCTACTGCGTTGCCATTGATCGCTGCTAACAAGGGTTTTGGAAAGTTAAGTAACGCGGCTAAAAACTCAGCAACCTCCGAGCTTTCAGAGGTCGGTGGATTGTCCATAAAATCGACAATGTCATTTCCTGCCGTGAAGTGCTCTCCTTCACCAGTTAAAACAACTGCCTGCACACCAAAGTCACCGGCTGCATCATTTAAGGCTGTAGTTAATCCCTGGTACATCACACGGTTCAAGGCGTTCATTTTCTCAGGTCGATTGAGGCTGAGTGTTAGCACTTTATTGTCCATCGAAATCAAGGTCTGACTCATGTGACCATCCTAATAGGAGACAGAGGCCAGATATAGGAGCACAATGAAAACACGCGGAGAGGCGGAACTGACTATGTTAAAAGACATCACGATACGTTCGAGAGAGCTAACCCCGTTTGAGAAGTTGGTTTTAGAGTTGGTTTGCGACGGAAGATCTAATGCATCGATTGCAGAAAAGACCTCTCACTCGGAAAAAGTTGTCGAAAATACTGTGAGCCGTAGTGCTCAAGTGTTTGGGATTAAATCAGATTCAAAAACAAATCTTCGAGTCTTACTTTCTCTTGCCTATAGATTCCATTATGGGGATACAGCTTTTAACAAGATTACCGAACCAACGCGAACAAAGGCCGCATGACTAAAGTTCATTTATAGAGAAAAGTCCCCAACTAATTAGCTGGGGGCTTTTCTTTTTCGCTATTTTCTAGCGAGTTAATATTTAGCGATCGATCTTTCCTGAAATGAAGTCTTCAGTCTTTTGATGAGCAGCCTCATCTGTGTACTGAGTTGGTGGTGTCTTCATGAAGTAGCTAGATGGTGAAAGAAGTGCTCCACCGATCTTGCGATCAAGACCGATCTTTGCGCAACGTAGCGCATCGATGATTACACCTGCTGAGTTTGGTGAATCCCAAACTTCCAACTTGTACTCAAGGTTAAGTGGAACATCTCCGAAAGCACGACCTTCGAGGCGAACGTAGGCCCACTTGCGATCGTCTAGCCATGGAATGTAATCCGATGGTCCGATGTGAACATTCTTCTCACCAAGATCATGGTTTAACTGTGATGTCACAGAGTTGGTCTTTGAGATCTTTTTGGACTCAAGACGATCACGCTCGAGCATGTTCTTGAAGTCCATGTTTCCACCAACATTGAGCTGATAGGTGCGATCTAGGTGAACTCCACGATCTTGGAACAACTTAGCCATGATGCGGTGAGTGATAGTCGCACCAACTTGGCTCTTAATGTCATCTCCAACAATTGGAAGTCCTGCATCTGCAAACTTCTTTTCCCAGACAGGATCTGATGCAATAAACACAGGCAGAGCATTAACAAATGCACATCCTGCATCGATCGCACACTGTGCGTAGTACTTAGCAGCTGTTTCAGAACCTACAGGCAAGTAGCAGATCAATACATCGATCGCTTCATCCTTAAGAACCTGCACAACATCTACCGCCGGTGCATCTGACTCTGTGATTGTCTCCTTGTAATACTTTCCGAGACCATCATTTGTAACACCACGAAGTACCGGAACACCAGTCTTTGGGACATCACTAAATTTAATTGTGTTGTTTTCGCTGGCCCAAATTGCATCAGCAAGATCTAGTCCGACCTTCTTTGCATCTACATCGAAGGCTGCAACGAACTTGATGCTAGAGATGTGGTATCCCCCAACAACAGCGTGCATAAGGCCTGGGATCTCTTGGTCGACGGCAGCATTTTTGTAATACTCAACGCCTTGGACTAATGAGTTAGCGCAGTTTCCAACGCCAACGATTGCAACACGGATGTCGCCTTTACCGGTTGTGATATTCACTCTATTTCCTCTCGGTTTTGATCATGTCTTCCAGCCAAGCAATCTCTCG